>LULK01000006.1_pt1 | contig 288243 bp, 291 predicted proteins | sample 728181 | NCBI WGS metagenome assembly LULK01 (sample SAMN03860291, study PRJNA289734) | marine metagenome | biome: seawater column; feature: ocean; material: water; isolation source: Red Sea water column Station 169 - depth 10m | place: Saudi Arabia: Red Sea | collected 2011-10-15 | depth 10 m | reverse complement strand
TGGTAGACCACCACGTTGATAGGCTGGGTGTGGAAGTGCGGTAACGCATGTAGCTGACCAGTACTAATAGCTCAATTGGCTTGATTTATGCACTGAAAAGAATTTTTTTATTTATGTATTATATTATTATTTGTTTACTATAATCGCGTAACGTGTCACCAACTATTGATAAGTTTTAAGAATATTAAAAGGCATTAATAATGAAAAATATAATTAGAAAATACCACTCAAATATAAAAAAATATCTAACAAAGTTTAATAGTTACATCCAATTTAGAATTGATACTACAAAATATATTATTGACAAACCTAGCTTTCACTACCAACCATTACCTTGGGTAGGAATTATTACAGCAGATATTAGAGGCGAAGCAACCTATGGAAGATGGGAAGCAATACAACATTATTTAAAAGGTTATAAAAGTCTAAAAGACATAGGTTGCTGCGTTGGTTTTTTTTGTCATAAAGCAGCAGAAACTTATGACATGAATACTATTGGCATAGATAGCGATGAAAGATTTTTGAGAATAGCGCAATATACAAAAAATAATGTTAAAAATGGTAAAAATGAAACTTTTTGTAACATGTTAATAAATGAAAAAAATGCTGATTTGTTACCTCAAACTGACGTCACAATATTGTTTTCAATTTGGCATCACTGGTGTTTCCGATATGGCTTAGATAAAGCTACTGAAATTTTGAAGATAGTTTGGTCAAAAACCAACCATATTTTATTTTTCGAAAGCGGAGAAGAAGAATTAAAAAAAGAATATAAATTACCCTTTGATAAAAAAGCCTCCGAATGGTTATGGGATTACTTATCATCAAACCTAAAAGAGGTAAAAATTGAGAAAGTAGGGGAATTCGCTATTGGTAAATATAAAAATTATAGTTTACCAGATCATAAAAGAACTGTTTTCGCCATTTTTAAGACCTGATGAAAAAAACTTGAAATCAAAGCTGTTAAAATATTTTTAATCTTTTTTGGAATTACTAGTTAATTAGAGATTTAAATTTTTTTATAAAAGATTTATTCTCGATTATTCTGCATCCAGAAACATATCCTACATCACCGTTTTTACTTTTGTTAATATATTCCCACTCTTTTTGACCCTTATTATCTAATAAAATAATTCTTCCATGTCGTTGCTCTTCAACAAATAAAGAATTGTCCTTTAATATTTGAGATTTCCCAGATAGATTAGTTTTAAAATTTTCTTTTTGTAATTCTTTGCTAAAAATTTTACTAAATTGTTCACTTTCAAAATCATAAATTAAAACCTCTGAATACTTATTATCATAAATGAAATTATTATTATTAAAAATTGAAATTTTATTATCAGAAATAACTTTTATGTCGTGTTGCATACTAAATGGACCTTTGATTAAATTTATAACTTCGTTTGTGCTAGGTCTATAAAGGACGATTTGAGATTTATGTTTCAAATTTATGAAAACATCCCCTTGTTTCCAATATTTAGTATCATTAAATACTGGCTCTATACAATTTAGATGAACTGGTTCATGGTTTTTCTTTAATTCGGTAATGTGATTTTGATCCCAAATTTTATTTTCAAATAAAATTTCAATTACACTTTTTTTAAAAAGTATTTCTCCATCAGTATTAATTTTTACAATTGCATCATCGTTAACCTCTTTAAGTAAATAGTCATTTAATATTTTTGATTTATTGAAAAACCTGGCGCATATCCAACAATTATTTTCATGATCTAAATTTTTACTGTGGTGAAAAATCATCTCATCGTTAATCCATTTCAAATTTGATCTAAAATCAATTTTGAATTCAGGGCCATTATTTCCATCACAAATTAAAGATCCATCATCTAAAATTACTGGATCCCAATATAAGAAAGTTTTAGCTCCTGTCATTGTATTTAGTCCGGGAAAATATTTTTTATTTTTTACTTTTTTATTCATATGTTGAATATCGTGCTTATAAGTATGAATAATTTTAAAATTATTTAAGTCAATTATTTCTACTAACGATCTATTTTCACTATGATCATATCTAGGCAAAATTAAAAGACCTTCTCTGCTACTAGATTTATGTTTTGTAAATCTTTCTTTATTCACATGTTTTAAAAGTACTATTGGTTTAACAAAGAAACTTGAAATAGGTGATTGCTTTAGATAAAAAAATATTTTAGAGGGCAACTCTGCAATAAATATTACAATTTTTTGAAACGATCGGAATTTTCTGTTACCAAAATAATAAGCTCTAATTATTGCCCCAATAACAGATGAGTAGATAAGCAAGAATAAGATAATTAGAGTTATTTCAATTATTGGATTTTCAATACTCATAGTGATTTTTTTTTTTAAATTCTGTTATTAAAGATCTAACGCTGTAATAATTTATAATTATTGTTTTTACTCCTTACTTAAATATGTTCAATAATATTATATATTTATATATAACTAAAATATATGAAATCTAAAAATATATACGTTTTTAACATATTATTAATAAGTGGATTATTAGTATTATCAAAATATATTGTTTCTTATGCTCTAAATTATGAGGAAGACTTATTTTTTAAGATTTTTAGATTAGCATATGAGGATTTCGAGTCTTATGCACTTATATCTGAAAGTTTATCACGTTTAAGTCTTAAGACTAATATTTCAAACATAATTATCTCTGAAAATATAATTGGTTTCCCTTTTTTGTCATTAATTTGGCATTCAATTTTTTTTAAATTATTTAACTATTATAGTTTTATAATTTTAGAGGCAATATTCTATTTTTTAATTATTTTCCTATTATTTAAAATATTTTTTTTAATAAAAAAAAATAATAGTGTAGCCTTTTTTTCGACTATTTTTTTATTACTAATTCTTGAAACTCTTATTTTATTATCAAGTAATGACAATTTTAATTTTTTTATAAGCAATATATCCTTTAAATTTTTATTGCCATTAAGTGAGTTTTATGGTCAACGATTTCCTCATCCTTTAGTTACATCTGTATACTTTTTTTCATTTATGTATATTGTTGCGAAAATAAATATAACAGATAACTTCCATATCAAAAAAAAATATGCATTTTGGTTGGGTGTTTGCTCAATTTTCCTAATAAACAGCTTTTTTCATCATTTCGTAAAAGCATCATTATTTGTTTTAGTTTTTTTTATTGTTAAATACAAATTACTATTTTTCGAATTATTAAAAAAAAATTTAAAATCTTTAATTATTTATTTAATTCTGTTAATTTTCGGATTTTCAATTCTTTTACTACAATTATATTTTGCAGAACCAGATTATTTTGTCAGAATTGGAGTAAATGAAATTAATTTAGATGAAAAAATTTACTTATTTAAGATACTATTAAAAAAACTTCTTCAATTAGAAATTTTGACTATTATTTTTTTCTGTTTTTTTGTGAGATACAATTATAAATTGTTTTATATTTATGGAAAAGATGTTTCAAATTATGATTTGCTTTTTTTATTTTTTGTCTCGTCCTTACTTTCACCATACATATTTGTTATAGTTGCACCTAAATTCACACATGTTTATTATTTTTGGTCAGCAATTAAATTTTCAGGTTTTTTATTTTTATTTGCAATAATAATAAAAGTCCTAATTAATCTTAAATTAAATATAGATAATAAAATTTTGTTATTTAATCTCTGTTTATTACTAATTATAATAAATTTTTATAATAATTTTTCTTTACAAAAAAAATCTGATAATAAATTGATAAATGATCGTAATGAAGTTCGAATATTTCTAGATAAAAAACAATATAAAAACACTGATAAATTGTTATTTTCAAACGACTATGTTTCAATGCATCTTTGGTTAAAATTAAAAAACTACAATATTATTAGGACTGAGGGTTTTGTGTCTTCATACTCAGATGAAATAATTGAAAATTTGATTTTTAATTATTTTAAAATGATAAATATAGATCAGGTAGCTTTTAAAAAAATTTTGGATGAAAATGAAGAAACAAAGTTTAAAAGAAATAATTTTGCAGCAATATTTAATGTAAAGTATAGCGTTAACTCTGTTCTCCATAAAAAACCGATTGAGGAAGAATATTCATTAAATATTCAAGAAAGAATTAAAAAACTTTCACCATTGGTTCAATGGCATCTTTTTTTCTCTAATTCCGAAAAAGAAAGACTCCTAAAAAAATATCAAAATTTCAAAATTAATAAAAAACTTATGCCAGACATAATTATTTTAAAAAAAAAAAAATACAAAAATATAAAATCATCTTTACAAGCGCTTAATTACTTGGAAACATTTTCAAATGCATCATTTTCGATCTATGAAATAGATAGGCAATAAATTAAAAAAAAATTTATAAAGTTATATATTCATTTTTTATCACAATTATTGAAAATACAATTATACTTTTTTAATTTCGTAAACCGAATCTGCTACAAACGTTACTTTATAATTTCCATTCAGTTTAAATACTTCTCTTAACACTTTTATATTTTTTGAAATTTCATTTTTAAACATAAATTTTTCTTTGTTATCTTGAGAAAAAAATTTGACAAATAAATTTTTCAAAAAGTAGTAATTTTTATATACTAAATTTTTTTTGCTAATTATTTTTTTTGTTTCAAACGATGATTTAAAAACTTCTTGGGCAATTTTATCATGGGATAATTGATTATCTAAAATTTCAACAAATTTAGAGAAACCCTTTTTGTATTTAGACAATTTAATCAATTTTTTTTTATTATTAATATCATTTAAAACAACATTTAGGTCGGTTTTAATTCTTGATATTAAATTGTAAGGTACAGTCCTTTTTAATTTTTCATATTTTTTTTTTAAAAATGATATTGGTAATTTGTTATTTAATAATGCGATATAAGCAGTGGAACAACCGCTGTGTATAAAATTTTCAGCACAAATAATCCAAGGCGCAGCTTCATACTTTAAAATTACATTAACGTTTGTTAAATCTTTAAAATTATTTTTTATTTTGTCAATATCTTCAGTTGGATGTGGCCTGACAATAATTTGTTTTTTTGGGTATTTCAAAGCTAGGTATTTTACCATCTTATCCTGTTCGAGAGCTAACTCTTTTAGAACCTTTCTCGTATAAGAATATTTTTTTAAATCTTTTTTGTTATTGATAATATTTAATTTTTTTGCCCTAAAAATTAAATTTGGATATTTATCTTTTTTATAAGGATATCTAAAACTTCTTGATACTAAAATAAAATCTTTATATTTTTTTTTTATTTCATTTATTTCTTTTAAAAATATTTTTTTCGCGAATTTGTCGATATCAAATCTAGGATTACCTGTGAGATAAAATTTATTTTTTTCTTTTTTGTATATTTTTCTATTATATAAATATTCCTTTTTACCTAGACAGAAAAATTTTTCAAAAATTTTAATATTTTTACTATTTAACCTTTGATTTTTATATATTTCAAAATTATCAAAAAAAGATGTTGACTCTTCATCTAAACAAAAAATCTTATTTTCATTACTTTTTAGTGATTTTAAAAATTTCAATTTATTTATACTAACACTTTTATCCAAATAAATTCCAGGTGGAGAATTTAATATTATTTTTCTAATACTTGAATTTACTCCGAAAATAGCAACCATACCTCTATCAACACATCTTAGCGCAATCAGAAGCCTTGATCTAAAATCCCTAATTTTGATTTCTGTGGGTATATAAACAAATTTCATTAAACTTATATACATTGATTATTATTTTTTTTACATTAAAAATCAATTTGTGAAGCTTAATAACATTAATCTAAACAAAGAGTATATAAATAATATATTAAATATTGAGTATACTAATTATAGATATAGTCAGTTTAGATTTTTGTATCAACATCTTTTAAAAAATCACAATAAAATAAAAGGGGATATAATTGAACTTGGCGTATATAATGGTAGGAGCCTTTTAACAATTGCTATTATTTTAAAAAAATTAAAAAGCAAAAAATTAATTTATGGGTTTGATACTTTTTCAGGTTTTCCTAAAACAAATATAAAAGATCGATTAATTAATTTTAAAAATAAAAATTTTTTTGAAAAAAAACATTACGAAGAATTTAAATTAAATAAGAAAATAAAAAAAAAACTTATAAACACAAAAATTTCAATTAATAATATTTCTACTTCTGCTAATTTTGGATCTTCAAACTTAAAAACTTTGAAAAAAAAAATCAAATTATTAAAATTAAATAATGTAAAATTAATAAAAGGTAATATATGCAAAACATTACCAATATTTTTCAAAAAAAACCCTAAATTTAAAGTTTTTTCATGTAATTTTGATGTTGATTTATATCAACCTTACAAAATAGCACTTCCATTAATCTGGAATAAATTAGAGAAAAAAGGTTATGTTCACCTTGATGAATATTTTTCATTAAAGTTTCCAGGACCAAGAATAGCAACAAATGAATTTATTAAATTTAAAAAAATAAAAATTAAAAGAAATAATACTAGGCTAAATGAATTTAAAAGATATTACTTACAAAAATGAAAAAAATATTATGCATAATACCAGCTAGGAAAGGCTCAAAAGGTATAAAAAATAAAAATATGCAAAACGTAAACGGTAAACCATTAATACAATATTCTATAAATTTTGCAAAAAAGCTTTCAAAAACAGTAGACATATGTGTGAGCACCGACTCAAAAAAAATTAAGAAGATAATTGAGGCGAATTCTTTAAATTTTTATGGTTTTAGACCAAAAAAATTATGTACAGATCAAGCACTCACTATTGATGTCGTAAAATACGAATTAAAAAAATTAGAAAAAAAATATCGTAAGGAGTATGAATATATTCTTCTTTTACAACCAACATGTCCAATTAGAAAAATAAATCATTTAAATAAAATAATTAAGAATGTTAAATCTAAAAAAAATAACTATAATTGTGGAATTTCTTTACAAAGAGTAAACTCCTCTCACCCCTTAAGAATGAAAATTATTAAAAATGGATATGTCAAAAATTTTATTCCATCTGATAAAGAAGATATGCGTCCGAGACAAAAACTACCACCAGTTTACATTAGATCTGGATCTTATTATTTTATCAATAAAAAGACTATGTTAAGAAAAAATTCTCTAGTAGGTGACAAGTGTTTTGGCTATATACTTGATGATTTGTATGCAACAAATATTGATAATATAGACGATTTAAATTTATTAAGACTTAAAATAAAAAAATGAAAATTATTTGTCCCTGCCCAGAATTATTCTCAAAAAAAGGCCTAAAAATTTTGACAGATAATAAATTATTCAATTGCAAATTTGTTAAAATGAAGCAGAAAAAATTTAACAAAATTGTCTCTAATTACGACGTAGTTCTTACACGTTTTAATCATAAAATTAAATTTAGAAAAAATATAAAATTTATAATTTCACCAACAACCGGCTTAGACCATATAGACAAAAAATTTTTTAACAGTCAGACAAAAATCATAAGTCTTAAGAGAGATAATTTTTTTTTAAAAAAAATAAATGCGACTAGCGAATATACAGTTTACTTAATTTTAAAAAGATTTAGAGCTTACAAAGACAAATTTCTCTTAAATAGAGAAATAAAAGATAAAAATATAGGAATTATAGGCTATGGTCGGATAGGAAGAAAAGTTTTAAAAGTTTTTAGAGCTCTTGAAGCAAAAGTTTATTATTATGATAAAACTTATTCAACAATTAGTTTAATCAAAATGTTTAAAACGTGCGATATTATAAGTATTCATATCCCATTAGACGGAAATATAAATTTTATAAATAATAGTCATTTTAAACATCTTAAAGAAAATTCTATATTAATAAATACTTCTAGAGGAAATATAATTAATGAGAAACAGCTCTATAATTTTACAACAAAAAAAAAATTTATTTATATAACAGATGTAATAGGCGAATTTCTGGAGTCAAAGTTTAATCAAAAAAAAAAATTACAAAATATTTTTTATTCTAAACACGTAGCTGGATTAACTAGAGAATCAGTAGAAAAAACGGACTTAAGGGTAATAAGTAAATTTTTAAAAATAATTAATTTATGAGTAAAGTAAAAATAATCGCTGAACTTTGTCAAAATCATAAAGGTAAGTTTAAAAATATTGTGAGAATGACAAAGCTTTGTGCAAATAACGGAGCCGATATAATTAAACTTCAATATATAAAAAGTAATAGTTTAAGTTTTAGACCAAGATTTGAAACTGGTTATAAAAAAAAAGGTAAAGTATTAATTATTAAAAGAAACTATAAAAACGAATATAAAAGGCTGAAACCTTTAGAGATTTCCGACTTACAACTTAAAAAATTTGTTAGGTTATGTAGAAAATTGAATGTAGAACCGTGTATTACTTGTTTCACTAGAGGAGATATAAAAAAAATTAAAAATTTGGGGTTTAAAAATATAAAAATCGCAAGTTACGACTGTTCATCTTTTCAATTTTTAAGAGAAATCAAAAAAAACTTCAATCAAATAATTGTTTCAACGGGATCAACTTTTGATGATGAGATAAAAAAAGCATTTACAATCCTTAAAAGCAAAAAACCTATTTTTTTACATTGTGTAACTATTTATCCAACTCCATTAAATCAACTACATTTAAACAGAATAAAATTTTTAAAAAAACTTACAAAAAATGTTGGCTATTCTGATCATAGTCAAGGTTATGGGCCAAATAGAAATTTAGCATCTCTATTATCAATATACTCTGGAGCGAAATTTGTAGAAAGGCACATCAGAATCTTAGATAAAAGTGAAACAAAAGATGGTATTGTTTCTATTGAGCCAAAAGATATTAAAATTCTCAAACAATTTTCTTCATTGACAAAAAGTGAACAAAAAAAATTCTTAATCCAGAATTATAATTTTAATATTAAAAAAGTTATGGGAAATAAAAATAGAAATTTATCCAGAATAGAACTTTTAAATAGAGATTATTATAGGGGAAGATTTATCACTAAAACAAAATTAAGAGATATTTATAATTGGGAAGAAGTTCAATATGATTGAAAGTAAGTTTTTTAAAATAAAAAAAAATCAAAAGCTAATAGAAGTTTATAAAAGTATCGAAAAAAATAAAATTAAAAACAAGAATTTAAGAGTTGCTATTAAATTTAACAAAAAAGGAAATGTAGATGGTATAATGTCACTTGGTGACATTAGAAGAAATATTATTAATAATCCATCAAAATTAATTTACTCATTATTAAACTATGACCCAGCCTATATAAACATTAATGAAAAAAAAAAGACCATAATTGAAAAAAATATAAAAAAAATATCAATAAAAAATATTTCAGATATAATAATAACGACAAAAAAAAAATTTTTAGATATAATAAGTTTCAATGAATTTTTTAATAATTTCCATTTTTCAAGTATAACAATTGTAGGCGCGGGACACATTGGAGTACCTCTAAGTGTATTTTTGTTAGAAAAAATTAATTCTTTAGCACTATTTGATAAAAACCCCAAGTCGCTATCTGATGTTAAAAAAATGAAATTACCTTTTTATGAAAAAGGTTTAACAAAAATTTTAAAAAAAAAATTAATTGAAAAAAGAATTAACTTTATAAATGATTTGAATTCAATCAATTCAAATATTTACATAATCTGCGTAGGAACTGATGTTAAAAAAAACAAAATTAACAATAATAATTTAATTAAATTACTGGAACAGATTTCTAAAAGAATTTATAAAAATTGTACAATACTTATAAGAGGCACTCTTCAAGTAGGTTTTAGTAATTCAATTGCAATAAAAATTTTAGAAAATGGATCCAAACTAAAATGTGGTATTGATTTTTACTATGGATATATTCCTGAAAGGTTGGTTGAAGGAGATGCTTTAAACGAGTTAAAAACTATTCCACAACTTATATCTGGTCAAACAGATGAGTGTCTAAAAAGAGTTCAAGCGATATGTAATTTTTTTTTTCCAAAAACAATTAAGCTTAAATCTTGTGCAGAGGCTGAAATAATCAAATTAGCAACAAATTCCGTAAGAGATTTAAACTTTGCGTTCGCTAATGAAATATCTAGAATTTCTAATATTTATAATTTGAGCGGGTTTGAAGTTATTAAAAAAGCCAATCAAGATTATCCCAGAAATAACATTGCCAAACCAAGTGTAGGAGTTGGAGGATTTTGTTTACCAAAAGATCCATTCATTTTTAAAAAATTACTAAAAAATAAAAACGATGGTTATAGACTTAGCGTATCTAGAGAAGTTAATTCTTTAGCTACAATGGAAAATCTTAAAAGAGTCATAAAAATCAAAAATAAATATTTAAAAAACAAAAAAATTAAAATATTAATTATGGGCATTAGCTTTAAAGGTACCCCAGAAACTATAGATATACGTAACTCTGTTTCATTAAACCTTGGATTACAACTGCAAAAATATAAATTTCATAACGTTAGTTTTTTGGATGTTATGGGAAAAAAAATTAAAGATAGATTTAAATTAAAGATAAAATTGTGCAATGATAAAGACCTAAATAAGCAAGATATAATATTATTAACAAATAATAATCCTTTATATAAAGATATCGTCTATTCAAAACTAAAAAATAATACTAAAGCAAAGAAAATAATATATGACTTTACAGATATGTTAGATGAAAATTTATGCTCAGCAATAGGCTATGTTTATAAAAAATTATGAATAAAATTGGCATCATCGCTTGCAGTAATGGCATGGGTCACATATCAAGAAGTATAAAACTTGGCATTTATTTAAGCAGATATTACACCATCACAATAATTACAAACCGAAAGAAATTTTATAAATTAAATAATTATAAAAAACTGAAGATTATTGATACTAAAAATTATTTAAATGTAAATTTTAAGAAAAATAATTACAATCTTAACTGGCATAGGTACGTTAAAAAAAAAATTAAAAATTTTAAAATAGATTTTTTAATATCGGATAATCTGCCTGAAGTTGTTCATATTAACAAAAAATTTTTAATAATCGCTAACTTTTTTTGGCATAAGTTATTCAAAATAAAAAATTCAAAAATCAATTCTACATTAAAGAAAATAAAAAATAAAAGATTGTACATTGCAAAAAATGTATTATTAAAAGAAAAAAATGAAAATTTTAATTATATAGGTTTCTTAGGTACAACTTTTAAATCCAAAAAAAAAAATACTATTTTAATTAGCTTAGGGTCTGATTTTAAAAGTGACAAAGAAATTGAGAAAGAATTAGATAGTTTTATTTTCAATAATAAAAAATTTAAAATTTTCTTAGATAAAAGTTGCTACAAAAAAAAATACAGAAAATTTAATACTTTTATTGCTGATCATTCAGATGAAATGTTTAAAAAAATAAAATTAGCAATAATCAAACCTGGATTTGGAATTATACAAAAATGTTTTGAATTTAACATATACCCTATTTCATATTCAAAATATTTGAATAAAGAATATAAAACCAACGCAAAAAAATTAGAAAAATATAAAATTGGTAAAAGACTTGATACTTTCTCTGACTGTATTAGTTTAGTTAAAGCCAAAAAAAATTTTTACGTAAATTATAAAAAAAATCTTTCAATGGGAGAGAAAAAAATTTATAAAATTATAAAAAACATCAATAGTAGTTTTTAGATTTTAAATTTAAGTATTTCAATTTTTGACTTAATTTATAGTTGCTACTTTTATAATAATTAAATATTTTTTTTTTAATTTTATCCTCAAGAAAAAATTTTTTTTTTAAAAATTTAGGTAGCAATGAGTTCATGTTTTTATAATAAAAATATTTACCTTTTTTATTAGAGTTTATTTTTTTATCTTTAACTAAAAAATATATTTTTTTTTCACTTAGATTTAAAACTTTTGCAAATTTTTTTAAAAATATATTTTCTTTTAAAAAAAATGATTCATATTCTATAAAGATAATATTTTTTTTTGAAATAAAACTAGTCAGATAATTGTATAAATTATAATAATTTAACACCTTCCCGAAGTTATATTTTTTTGGGTTTAAACAATCATTTATAAATTTCTCAAAGTTTAATTGTTTATAAATCTCTAACTCACTTTTCCAAAAGTTAGAAAAATAAGATGGAAGTATATCTGTTTGTTTTCTGACAAAGATTAAATAATAAATTTTTTGTTTATTTGTTATTAATGAAAGGACCTGATGTATTCTTTTTAAATTTGTTGTATAATTATTTCCCTTAAAATATTTTTCTCTTTTTTCGTAAAATCTTGTATTTCTAAGAAGACCTTCATGTGAAATTAAATTTATAGGTTTTTTAAATAATTTTTTTAAATCTTTGGCTATAAATTTCTTATTGTCTTGAAAAAAAATTTCATCAAATGAAAATATTTTTTTTTCGAAGTTATAAAATAATTTTGCATTATATTTATTAAAAGGCTTACCTAAAAAATTTAATGATTTTAATTTAATAAATACTTTTTTTTGTAAATAGGATGTTCCTGTTCTTGGATAGCCTATATGAAAAATAATTTTACTCATAAATTTTCTTTATTTAATATATAACTTTAAAATATTGAATTTATAAGTTAAATATCAAATTTGTTTTAATTAAAGGTTTTATTAGAAATTTTATAGATGTATAAACACATTGTATATTTTTTAATTGGTTGCCCAAGAACAGGATCAACCTTTTTATACAATATTCTAAAAACAAAAAAAGATATTAATTTATTACCAAAAGAAAATCATTTTTTTTTAACATCCAAAATATTTAGAAAAAAAAATTATTATGATACACCCAAATATCAATTAAACACATCTATTAACTATTATTTAAAAAAATTAAAAATAAATCAAATAAATTATGATATTAACACACTATATTTTTATGACTTAAGAGCTCTTAAAATTATAAAAAAAAATTTTCCAAATAGTAAATTTTTTTGTTTTTTAAGAGATCCAGTCTCTAGACATTATAGTCATTCGATGACACAAATAAAAAAATATTTCTTATATAGAGAATTAGGGGATTTTGATTTTCCCTTGGAAAATTTTTACAATTTAAAAAAAAGTATGGTTTTCCAAAATACAATGTTATCTTTTAGTAATTATAAATATTTTAAAAAGTTATTAAAAAAAAATAAGATAAAATGTAAATATTACAATTATGAAAATCTTTTTATGAAAAAAATAAATTATATAAATTTTTTAAAAGAAATTAAAGTGAGTGGTTATAAAAGAAAGAATGACAAGCGAATTTATTCATTAAAAAATTATCCAATTAAATTATACGATCGTTCTTACTATGGTAAAATCAAATCTTTAGTGCTTAAAAAGTTTTACAAAAAAAAAATAAACGATACATTAATGAAATTTAAAAAAATTTATCCGTTTAATACTATGAAAAAATTGTTTTTTAAGAATAGTAAAAATTTAAGACATTTTTATATAACTAGTATAAATATTAAATAATATGGAGAATATTTCTATATTAAAAAATTTTACATTTAAAAATTATTATTCATATCCTTATCCATTTTTTTTTATTGATCAGGCATATGATAATAAAACTTACTCATTGTTAGAAAAAGACTATAAAATATTTCATTTATATTTTCAAAAAAATACTCGCTTCAAAGAAAATAATATACGACTTCAAATAAGTACTGAAGAATTTTATAATTCAAAATTATTTCAAAATAGCATCTGGAATGATTTTATAAATTATCATACCTCAAAGGAATTTTTTAGTGAACTGGTTAAAATATTTGAAAAAGATTTAGAAGTTATTTATCCGCATGTTATGAAGGAATTTAGATTAAACTATGAAAGTAAAAATTTTCTAAATATTAGAAATGATGATAATAAAAAAAATTACAAATTTGTCGCTGATTGCCAACCAGGTATAAATACACCTACAACATTAAAAAATTCAGTAAGGGAGAGTCATATAGATAATTCTGCAGAACTAATAGCAGGACTTTTTTATTTAAAAGAATCTAAAGATCAATCCATAGGAGGAGATTTTCAAATAATGGAGATCGAGAAAAAAAAGAGAGCAGAATTTCATAAAAAATCTGAAGTTAAAAATAACAATGATTTAAGACTGTTTAAAGAGATAAAGTATTCAAAAAATAAAGTCGTGTTTTTCGTCAATTCTCCTAAATCTATTCATAGAGTTACTCCAAGAAGTGAAACGAGTGTGCCAAGAAATTTAACTAATATTATTTTTGAGACTTACCATCCAGAATGCAATCTATTTTCAAATGGAAGTTTTAAAAATAATGTTATTTCAAAAATTAAAAGATTACTTAGAATTTAGTTTTTCATAATAATCAAGTATATTATTAGTACTATCATCAGCTATTACTTTTCCCTTATCTATCAAGATACACCTGTTGCACAATTCTTTTATTTGATGAAGTTGGTGACTTACAAATATTAATGTTTTATTTTCATCTTTAATTTTGCTATTTATAAGTGATATACTTTTACGCTCAAAATCTTTATCTGATACTGCTAGCATTTCATCTAAAATTAATATTTCAGAGTCCAAATGCATTATTATTGAAAAACCTAACCTTATTAGCTCACCCGAAGAGAAACGTTTTAACGGAGTATGGAGATTTTTATAACTTAATCCAGAAAAATTGATAATGTTTTCAATTTTATGTTTTATTTCATTTCTTCTCATGCCTAGTATTGACCCGTTGAGGTAAATATTCTCATAACAATTTAACTCTTTATGAAAACCTGCTGCAGCTTCTAAAATACTTGTTACTTTGCCCTTAACCTCAATAACACCGTTTGTTGGATATGTTATTCTACAAATAATCTTTAGGAGTGTTGATTTACCAGATCCATTTTTTCCAACTATACCAATTTTTTCACCTTTTTTAATATCAAGATTAATGTTATTTAAAGCTATCTTATTCTGAGATTGTTTCTGTGTAATTTTATTAAAAAAATGTTTTGTATTAAATTTCCCCAATGTAAATTCTTTAGTAAGGTTTTTTATTTTTATTACGTTTTCACTCATTTTTAAATCCTATCAGCTACATATTTTTCGTTATTGATAAATACAAATAGAGAGATAATTAAAAAAATTAAAGTAAAAATAAGATTATATATAACTAAGTCTAAATAAATAACTACATTCTCAAAAAAAATCCATCTTAATATCTCAGGCACCATGCTAAAGGGATTTAAACCGATGGCCAATCTTGAAAAACCATCAAGTGATGATAATGAGTACAAAATTGGACTTAAGAATAATAAAATTTGTATTAAATATTTTATTAAATAAACTAAGTCTCTATATTTTATAGATATAGAACTTATAAATAAAGAACCTGCAAAGCATAATAAAAAGCAATAAATTATTAAAGATAAAAAAATTAAACATTTAATAATTGAAAATTCTAAATTAATTCCATTTCTATAAAATAAAAAATACAATATAAAAAACAAAGATAGCTGAACTAAAAATGTTGAAAGCGATGATAAAAATGGGGCTAAATAAAAAATTAGCCTTGGAATATAAAGTTTTTTTATTAACTTAGAATTTTCAATTAAAATCCCACATCCTCTAACTAAATTCGAGGAAAATAGATTCCAAAATATTAAACATATTAATAATTCAACAAACGTTTTATCTATTATGACATTTTTACCAGAAAATTTATTGATGATAAAATTGAATACCCCACACTGAATTAAAGGAAAAATTATATAAAATAAAGGCCCAGAGATAGATTGAGTGTAAAGAATTTTTAAATCCCTCTTAACAAATTCATATAAAACGTACCGGCTAGAATATAAATCACCCACAATTGATTTAGCAGTTACTTTTCCATCAATATTTTTATAATACGATTTCATCTTTAATGTTTTATAATTTTTTCGGATATATAACCTTTTTTTATCGTTTCTCTTATTTCTTCTGAAGACACAAATTTTTCTTCTATGGCCTCAACAAAAAGTAATTTTACTGCATTATATACTTCGTTATTTGGATGTTTAAGAAATTTATTAGATAATTCAGATGTATTATAATTTAAACCAATAATTTTTTTTAAATGAAGTTTTAACTTTTGAAATAAACCTAGGTTGTGTCTTTCAAAATTAATTTTCAAACCCTCTTTCCATGGTTGAGTAATTCTATTGGAGGTATGTAACAATATTGTATTATTATCTATACAGTCTATCGAATTAAAATTATTGCTAATTTTTTTAATTTTTAATTTTTTATCAAAATTCAAATTTATTAAATCAATATAATCTATCTCTTTGCTAAAAAGCATCCGACAAATTTCTTCAAATTCCCATTTAATATTTTTATTATTAATTAACATAACCTCACTTCTTGGTAAATCGTTCTTAAAAGTACAAGCAATGTCATAATTATCAATTAAGTTTGTCATTTCATATGGATTTTTTAATGCAAAAACATCAGGATCAATTACTAAAATTATCTCATTCGATGAATTTATTTCTGGCGCTAAAAATCTTAATAACGTAAATGATTGTAAATCATCTTTATAGGTTCTCAAATTCCCATTCCTTAAATATTTTTGCCCAATATACTTTCTTAGTATTTCATTATCGTCAAAATCCAATAATTGAGTTTTAATTCCAAATCTTTCGAAGGAATATGCTGATATTTTTGCCGCAAATCTTTGGTATTTGTTAGATTGGATGTATACTTTCATCAATTAAATTAAGATATTATTTATATTAAAATAATATAGTTTCAAGAAAAAATGATTTATTACAGTTATTTCAAGATTTCGATTAAATAGTTCTATGGATAACAAAAAAAAATTTGATAAATCCCTGTTTTTCGGTTTATCAAGTTCCATAGGATTGTGTTTCGCAAAGCTTTATCCAAAAAAAAACTTTATTTTCTATTCAAGAAAAAAAATAAATATAAAAAAAAATATAAATATTGAATACTTGGATCTTAATAAAAATTTAAGTAGATTACCTAAAAAGGCTGATAAAATTTTTTTTTTAGCCAGTCCTCGCTATTTAAAAAAAAATTTCAGCAAAAAAAAATATCTTATTGAAAAAAAATGGTTAAAAAAAATTTGTAAAAAAACCAAAAGCAATACTTTCATTTACATTTCATCTGGAAGTGTTTATCAAAAAAAACACCCCATTGGATTTGCCAAACTACAATGTGAAAAATTTTTGCAAGAAAACTCCAATTCAAATTATTTGCAGATATGGAGACCTTTTAATATTTTATCCACAGAGTACAGCAATCTATCTGATCACTTTCATAATATATTAATTAAAAAATTTTTAATTGAAAAAAAAAGAAAAATTATTTTTTTTGGTTCTAAAAATGATAAACGTGGCTATTCTTCAGCTAAAAATTTTTGTCATAAAGTTTTTAAATATAGTAAGAAAAAAACAAGCTTCAAATACGATTATGGTAACACTAAACTGATATCTGTAGTTAAGATTATTAGATTATTTAAAGATATATTTGACGTTAGAATGAATTATAAGTTTAGATCAGTAAATAAAAATATAAATGTTGTTGTTAAAAGAAATAATTCAAATATAAACTCATGTGAAAATTCTTACAAATTATTAAAAAACTACTATAAGGAATATTCAAAAAAAAATGAAAATTAATTCCTGTAATGTCTGTGGAAGCAAATTTTCATATAAAATCAATCTTGGGAGTCATCCCTGCGCAGATACTTTTGTTAAAACAAAGAAAATTGCAAAAAATTTAAAGAAGAGAATACTCGAGGTTGGTTACTGTAAATGTCACCATTTATCAGCTATTTTTAAAGTATTGCCAAGCGAAAGATATAATAAATACGACTATTCATACACATCAGATAATTCTCCAGTTTCTAGAAAACACTTTAAAGATATTGCCAACAAGATTGTTAAAAAATTTTTTATTAATAAAAAAGAGTCGCTCATCGAGATTGGCAGTAACGATGGCACATTCCTCAAAGCAATAAAAAATAAAATTAATACAAAAGTCTTAGGAGTGGATCCATCAAAGTTCATGTGCAAACTTGCTAATTCCAAAAAAATAAATTCATACGTTGCATATTTTAATTTTAAAACATCAGCTCTAATTAAAAAAAAATTTGGAATTTTCAATATTTGCTATGCTGCAAATGTTTTTAATCATGTTGATGATATACATGATTTTTTAGAAGGTATTAATAATATTTTAAAACCTAACGGAAATTTAATTATAGAGGTACCAGATTTGGACTCGATAATAAAATTTTGTGGCTTTGACATGTTAAATCTAACAAACTAAATCAAAAAAAAATAAAACAAAATTTTGACAAAATTAAAAAATTCAGTAAACAAATTTTTTACGTAAGAAATCAGTTAAATAAATTTTTAAATAAGCATTATAAAAAAAATAATATTGTTGTTGGACTGGGGGCTGCTACTAAAGGTAATACATTATTAAATTTTTGTAATTTAAATGATAAAAAAATTAACTGTATACTTGAAAGTTCGAAATACAAAATTAATAAATTTACCCCTGGATCTGGCATAAAAATTATAGATGAAAAAAAATTTTTAAAATTTGATGCCGCAATTATTCTTCCATGGAATATTACAAGACACTTATATAAAAAGTTTTTGCAAAAGAAAAATATACCGTATATAACAATTCCGAAAATAATTAAAAAATCTTAAAATGCCGATTATAAGAAAAATAAAAGTTTTTTTTACTGATTATAGAGGAGAAATCAAAGATATTTTTACAAAGGAAAAATATGATCATTGCTCAACAGTATCTTTTAAAAAAAATGCCATTAGAGGAAACCATTTTCACAAGAAAAGTATACAATCATCTTATATATTAAAAGGAGTGTTTAAAGTTACTAGCGCTAAAATAAATAAGAAAACTCTAAAATTAAATAAAATTATAACAAAAAAAATAAACGAGGGAACATTTATTTGTCATAAAGAATATGAGGCACATTCTTATCGTTGTCTTTCCAAAAATGGGCTAATAATAGTTTTTACAAAGGGTGTTAGAGGTGGAATTAATTACGAAAAAGATACATTTAGGTTAAAAAATAAAATTTTTAACTAAAAAATATGGAGAAAATATATTTATTTCTTCTAACAGTTTTTAGAATATTAAAATATATTTTTTCTAGAACAAAAAGATATTCATATATTCTTATTTTAATTTTATTGTACAGACCTAAATCGATTCTAGAAGTTGGAGTATACAATGGTATCAGAGCTAAACAAATGATTGAAGCTGCAAAAGTGTTTAATAGTAAAATTTCTTATTATGGTTTTGACTTATTTGAACAGATGAACACTAAAATTTTTAAGGATGAGTTGAGTAAATTACCACCAACCAAACAATATATGGAAAATTTTTTATCAAAGTTTGCTAGCATAAAATTATACAAAGGTTATTCAAATAGAACTTTACCAAAATTTAAAAAAAAAGTAGATTTTATATTTATCGACGGAGGTCATAAAGTCCAAACTATCAAAAATGATTGGAAATATTGTGAAAAGCTATCAAAGAAGAATAGTATAATAGTTTTTGATGACTATTTTCACGAAAATCAGAAGTTAATAGCAAAATATGGTTGTAATAAAGTAGTTAAAAATATATCAAAAAAAAGATTTGCTGTAAAAAAGACACTATTTACTGACACATTTTACTCACATAACAAAAAACTTATAATTAGTTTATTTTGCATTAAAAAAATTAAATAAATGGTCAAACATTTTTTTTTTACACCCACTTTAAATTATAGATCAGGCTGGGGAACAGTATCTATAAATTATTTGAAATCATTGAATAAAAATGAGGTTATAATTTTATGTAATAAAAAAAATAACGATTTTGATTTTGATCAATTTGAAATCCTTCATCCACCACTAGATTATTTAAAGAATCCTGCTTTAGTTTATTTAGATTATTTAAAACTAAAAAAAATATTAAAAAAATATAATAAAATAAAGTTATACTCACACTTTCCTTGCGAACCTTATTCTCTAATTCTCTTTTTTGCATATAATTTTTTTTATAAGAATATATACTATGCACAAGGTTCTTATACTTTAATATTAGCAAGTTCATTTAGAACTAAATTTTTATTTAATTATGTCAAAAATTTCTTTTATACCGTTGTATATTCAAGTAAATTTACCAAAACAATAATTAATAAAAATGAAAAATTCTTAAATTCAAAAAAAGTAGTTATTAATCCATTCATTTTTGATAATAAAAAAAATAGTTTAACTAAACAAAAGTTTAAAAAAGAAACAATTATATCAGTTGGGCATCTTACATCAAGAAAAGGCCAGGATATTCTAATAAAAATTATTAATTTTATTAATAAGAAATACAACAAACAAATAAATTTATTGCTTGTAGGATCATCTTATGATTCTAAATTTAGAATAAAGATCAACAACCTAATAAAGTCTTATAATTTGAAAAAACAAGTGAAAATTGTTGAAAACGCAAACACAAAAAAATTAGAAAACTTATATCTAAGATCAAGTATTTTTATATTATTATCAAAAATTGAGTTACCCCACTTCGAAGGTTTTGGGATTGTTAATTTAGAGGCAATAAAATTTGGCCTTCCAATTATTATTTCAAAAGAATCTGGCGCGATGGATATGCTTAATTATTTTAAAAAAATTAAATCGTTTAATCCAAACGACCTAAATAAAATTTCTGTTGAAATTGTAAATTTATTAAAAAAAAAATATAAATTTAATACAGCCAATAAAAAAATTTTAAAAACTTTTAATAGGAAAAATGAATTTAAGTTAAAAAAATTATACAAAAAATTAAATTAAATTAAATAATGAAAATTCATTTAAAATTTATAATTATAATTGAATAATGGAAATATTTTTAAAATTTATATTATTAATTATTTCTTTTATGAATATTTTAAAATCAAAAAAAAAAAAAATATTTATTGGTAATTATATGATAATAGATGACCGTGAATCAATTATTGATCAGAGATCTTTAAAGTTTATTAAAGTAAAAAATTTAAGTCTTACGGTAAATTTACTCAGAACAAATAGTATAAATTTTAAAAAATTTAAATTAATTTTAAGTATTCCAAATTTTTTTTGTATCAAAATTTACGAAAATTTTTTAAAGAAGATTGATACTAAATATAACGTAAACAAAACTTACATTAAATTATTTAAATATTTAAATTTAAAAAAATTAATATTAATCGATGATCAAAGAGAATTAGCTAAATTTAGCCGTGCTTCAAGAATATTAAAAATTAAAACAATGATATACATGCATGGAAAAATTTCAAAAAATACTAAATCTCTTAAAAAAACCTTTTTTTCCTATTATTTAGTATGGAGTAAATTTTTTGCAAATCAGTTATTAAAATCAAACCCAAATTTTAGAAAAAGTAAAATTCTGGTTGTGGGGAATCCAAATCTAGGAAAATTTAGTTCAAAACAAAAAAAAAATACTTTTAAAATCAAAAAATGTTTAATTTTAGACGAAGATTATATTGCTTTCGATGAAATTAAAAATTATTTGAATATTATAAAAATTAATAAAGAAAATATAAAGTTTTTTTTTAAAAAAAAAAGAACAAGAGATTTACCCAACTCTTTTAAAAATTTTTGTAAACATAATAAGATTTATATAATTACCAAAGATAGACAAATAGGAAACTTAGTTAGTAAATATAAAATTGATTCAATTATAGCCTCAACATCTTCAGGACTTTTAGAGGGTTTATTTTATGAATTAATTCCAATAAAAATTAAATCATTAGATAAAATAAGAGAAAATGAGTTTAAACCATTTGTTTCTAATAAACTAATTTACAACGCTTATGATAAAACAAATTTTGAAAAAATCTTAAACTCTAATTTTAAAAAAAAAGATATAAAAAAAAAGAAGATAAAAGTTTGGGGTAATAGTGAATTTAATTCTTTTAAAGTAAAAAATACGGTAGAAAATTTTATCAAATATTAAACAAATGAAAATAAGTTACATATCAAATTCCTCTACTCCATCACATGTGCCCAATTCGTTACAAATAGTAAAAACATGTGAATATTTGTCTAAAAATGGTAATCATGTTACATTAGTAGTTCCAAATACTGCAAAATTCACAACATCAATAAATTCGTTTTACGATGTTAAGTACACCTTTAAATTAAAAAGGCTTATGCAGTACGTTAAAAATCCTAGAGGCATCAAATACTATACTTACTCTTTATATGCCTTTTTTTCGTCTATTAATAATACTGAATTAATTATAAGTCGAAATTTTTTTGTTATTTTCTTGTGTGTATTATTTAAAAAAAATTGTATTTTAGAAATCCACCATGATATTTCAACTGAGTCAAGAGTCGTAAACTTTTTATTTAAAAATTTTAATTTATTAAAAAGTACAAAATTAAAAAAAATAATTGCAATTTCTAAAAATATAAAAAAACATTATCAAAGACAATTCAATCTTAAAAATAAAAGAATAGATGTATTGCCGTCTGGAACAGCGCTTAAATTTGACTATATTTTTACAAAAAATAAAAAAAACCTTAATATAGGTTATTTTGGATCAATTAATTATTCTAAAGGCATAAACACAATTCTAAAACTTTCCAAAATAGATAGATCTAATAAGTATTATATTTGTGGTGGTCTAAAGGAACAAGTTTCAGAAATTAAGATTAAATTTAACCAAGAAAATTTAAATGTATTAAGTCACCAAGATTATAAAAAATTGCCTAAAATTATTTCTAAAATGGATATTTTACTTATGCCCTATACGAAATCAGTGACTGCAGCAGGCAATGTATCTGATATAACAAAGTTTACATCACCATTAAAATTATTTGATTATATGGCTGCTGGAAAAACTATTATGTGTTCAGATATACCAGTATTCAAAGAGATAATTAAAGATAAACGAAATTGTATAATTGTCAAAAATTTTATAAATCCTTTTAGCTGGTTAATGGAGATAAATAAAATTAAAAATAACTTTTATTTAAGAAATATTTTAGCTAGAAATTCTATTAATGATGTCAAAAATTTTCATCATGATAAAAGAGCGAAAAAATATTTACAGGGAGTAAAATGATTTTAATTACAGGTTGCGCAGGTTTCATCGGTTTTCATGTTGCAAGATTTTATCTTGAAAAGGGTATTAAAATAATTGGAATTGATAACTTGAATAATTATTATAATACCAAATATAAATTTCAAAGGTTAAAAATATTAAAAAAAAATAAAAATTTTAAATTTATAAAATGTGATCTTAAAATTAAAAAATCACTAATTAAACTGAATATTTACAAAAAAAAAATTAATTATGTCATACATTTGGCGGGACAGGCAGGAGTTAGATACTCTTTAAAAAATCCTTCATCCTATATAAAAAATAATATCGAGGCTTACATATATCTATTAGAATTTTTTAAAAATCAAAGAAAATTAAAGTTAATTTTATATGCTAGTTCGTCTTCAGTTTACGGTGAAGAATTAAAATCCAAAAGTGAGTCATATGGTAAAATGATTTCAGTATACGCTGTTTCAAAAAAAACACTCGAAGATATTTCATATGTATATCATAAAATTTATAAAATGAATTTCATTGGCATGAGATTTTTCACAGTGTATGGACCTTATGGAAGACCAGATATGTCTATATTTAAGTTTTTCAATAGTATTTCTAAAAACAAAAAAATCGAGGTTTACAATTATGGTAAACACTCACGATCATTTACATACATATCGGATATTGTAGAAAATATTCATAAGTTAATATTGTATTTGAAAAAAAATAAAAAAAAATATATTTGCAGAGTTGTAAATATAGGGAATCCAAACTCTATAGATTTAAAGTACGTAATTAAATTAATTGAAAAATTTTCCTGTAAAAGATCAAAAAAAAAAATGCTGCCATTGCAAACTGGAGATATTGTGAAAACCCAAGCTAAAATGAAAAAAGAGATAAATAAATACAAATTTAAATTTAAAATAAATATTGAAAAGGGTATTAGTAATTTCTCAAAATGGTTTATTAATGAAAGATAAAATTGTAATAATTGGACTTGGTTATGTGGGTTTACCATTAGCAGTTTCTTTATCAAAATATTATTCAATAATTGGTATCGATCAATCGAATGATAGAGTTCAGAGTTTAAATAAATTTGAGGATTTAAATAAAGAAATAAATAGCTCAACTCTAAAAAAATCAAAAATAAAATTTTTTACAAACAAACAAATAAAAACTTTAAGTGCAGATGTATTTTTAATAACTGTTCCTACGCCTGTTAATAATGCAAATAAGCCAAATCTTAAAAATTTAATTGAAGCTTGCAGATTTGTAGCAAAATTTATTAGAAAAAAAAATTTGATTATAATCGAAAGCACAATTGCGCCTGAAACAACAGAAAAAATCTGCTTAGAAATAATATCTAAAATCTCTAAAATTCCAAAAAGCAGTATAAATATAAGCTTTTCACCTGAAAGAATAAACCCAGGAGATAAAGTAATGAAGATTAGAAATATTGCAAAAGTTGTATCTGGCAACAACCTTTATTCTAAAAAAAAGGTTAAGAAAATTTATGGAAAAATTATCAAAAAGGTAGTTTTAGCTAATTCAATTAAAAGTGCAGAACTAGCTAAATTGGTTGAAAATACTCAAAGAGATATAAATATATCTTTTATGAATGAGATCTATAAAATTTGTGATGTTTACAATTTAGATTACAAACATGTATTAAACCTATGTAGCACTAAATGGAATTTTGTTAATTTTAAACCTGGCTTAGTTGGAGGACATTGTGTACCTGTAGATCCATATTATTTGGTTGAAGATCTGAAAAAAAAAAAATACTCATCAAACTTAATTAGTTTAGCAAGAGAAAATAACGAAAACTTCGTAAAATATGTACTTAAAAAACTTATTAATAAAATAAAACCACTTAAAAACAAAAAAATATTATTTTGTGGAATAAATTTTAAAAATAATGTTTATGATAAAAGAAATTCAAAATATTATTCAATTTATCTAAATCTTAAAAAAAAGTATAATTGCAACTTATTTTTGGACTCCGATAGTTATCGCAAAAATATGGATAAACATATATCTAATCATAATATTTTTATTATCGGATCAAGCAATTTAAATATTAAAAGATTACAAAAAAAAATTTTAACTGAGAAAAAATCTAAAAAGGTCATTATTAGTATACTTAGTAAAAGAATAAATAGTAAAAATAAAAATATAAAAATCATTAATATATAATTCATGATTAAAATAGATATTAAATTGTAAATTTATGAGGTTAAAAAATATAATATTTTATTTCCCTAATTTTTCAGAAGGTGGGGTTGAAAGCACCTCTATAAGACTCTTAAATTACTTATCTAAAAAAAAAATTAAAATTAATTTCATATCTTACAAAAAACCGAAATTTAAAATTTTAATAAATAAAAAAAACACTAAATATATTTATAAAAAAAATGTTAATTCAAATTGGATTGTTAAAAATTACTTTTGTTTAATCTCCCTTTATAAGATTTTAGTTAGATGCAATAAAGAAGATACAGTTGTCTTCGCTCTATCAAATCTTCATTTTTGTATTTTATTGAGTAAATTATTTAGATTTAAAGTGGTATCTCGTAATTCGGCACCGATAGATTATTTTAAATATAATTCTAGTCTTACAGATTACATAAAATTATTTATTAAATGTTTAATTTACCCCTTAAGTGACTTAATAATTTCAAATTCAAAAAATAGCGCCTCTAAACTTAAAAAAAAACTTTTTTTTAATGCTAAAGTCCTGGCTCTCCCAAATCCTTTAGAAAATCCTAATAATAAAAAATCTAAATTAAGATCACAAAATCTTTTATATATTGGAAGGTTATCAAAAGAAAAAGGTATTTATCAATTAATAAAAGGCTTTGAGCTTTTTTTAAAAAATAATAATAAATTTAAGCTTATAATAGTTGGCGATGGTAGCCAAAAATCTTCAATTAAAAAATATTTAAAAAATAATAAATTAAAGAATAAAATTCTTTTGAAGGGATGGACAAACAACACTAAAAAATACTATCTTGATTCAAAATTATTTATTTTACCCTCTTTTTTTGAGGGTTTTGGCAATGTATTAATTGAAGCTTTAAGCTATGGGTTACCTTGTCTTTCAACGAATACAGATGGTCCAAAAGAAATTTTAGAAAATGGTAAATTTGGTTTGTTAATAAAAAATAATCATCCAAAAACTATTTCAAAAAGTATAATCAAAATACTTAAAAATTATAAAGTATTTCATTACAAAGCTAAATTGGGATACGAGAAAAATTTGAAATATGATATAAATAATATTGGTTATCTTTATTTAAAACATATTAATAGAGTGCTGAGTTAAAAATTAAATATTTAAATGTCTTAAATTCACAGGTTAGTTTATTTAAGATATAAATTAAATGATATTTGAACAAAATAATTACAATAATTTTTATTACTTATTATTTATACTTATACCTATCTCAATTATAGTAGGCCCATCTATATCCTTATTAAATTTATCTATATTTTGTTTATTTTATTTTTTTAAAGACTTTAAATTTAGTTACAACAATCATATTTTTAAAAATAAAATTTTCATATTACTAATACTGTTAAATATATATCTAATGTTTAATACTTTAATATCTATAGATTTATACAATTCAATGATAAGAAATTTTGGTTTCTTTAGATTTATAATATTTTTTCTAGCAATAAACTACTTCTTCTTTAAAATTAGATACGATTTTTCTGTATTTAAAACTTGGTTAATCATTTTTGTTATATTTATATTTGATGTTTTTTTTGAGTGGTTTTTTGGAAAAAACTTACTAGGTTATGGTGCACTAGAAAGTGCCCATGGGACGCGAATTGTAAGTTTTTTTAAAGATGAACCGATAGCCGGTGCTTATATAAATGGTTTTTTATTTTTAATATTTGGTTATATATCAACATTTCTAAAAAATAAAAATAAATTTTACAAATACCTTTCCTTATTAATTTTTGTTCTATTTTTAATTTCCGTGTTAGTCACCGGTGAAAGATCTAATACTATTAAAGCATTTTTAGGATTTTCGATATTTTTTTTATTTTTGGATTTTTTTAGAATTAAATTTAAATTATTTTTTTTTCTAATAATAACATTATTTATATCTTTGATTATTGCAAAATCTGATTTTTTAAAAAATAGATATATAGGTCAACTTTATAATAATTTTATATTTGAAGAAAACAGAAATTATCTTTTAGATAACAACGTTTATATAAAACTATATAAATCCGGTTTCAGTGTTTTTGAACACCATTCTTTATTTGGAGTTGGCACAAAAAATTATAGAGTAGCTACGTGTGGTGAGAAAAACTCAATTAAGAAGGAATATTATTGCTCTACTCATCCTCATCAAATATATATAGAGTTTTTGGCGGAGCATGGAGTTATTGGCTCATTAATTTGCTTTTCGATATTTTTTTACTTAATATTCAAAAATCTAAGAAAAATTATTCAATCCAAAAACTATATTCAGATAGGGGCATTTATTTATTTAGTAATAAATTTCGTGCCGATTATACCTGGTGGGTCTTTTTTCAGTGATTTTAATATTACCTTTTTTATGCTTAATTTATCTTTAATGTATGCAGTAAACGATAAAACTAATATATTTGAAATTAAAAAAATTTAAATCTGGGCCGTTAGCTCAATAGTAGAGTACTGCATTGACATTGCAGGGGTAGTTGGAGCGTAACCAACACGGCCCACCATTAAATACAAAAAAAATCATTATTGAAATTAATAAAAAAAAAGATAAAACAATATTTTTATAAGGGCCTGTAGCTCAGTTGGTTAGAGCAGTACACTCATAATGTATTGGTCCCAGGTTCGAGTCCTGGCGGGCCCACCAATTAATTACTTGCTAATAAATTCTTGTAAATTTGAGAAGAGAGCATTTACATCACCGTCATTATTCACAATTATGGAATTAAATTCCTCTTTTTGAGTCCTTGCTAAGCTCAGGCCTTCAATTATAAGATCTCTTATCAGAGGTTTATCGGGATCTAATGTATAGACCCTCCAATCAATAGCTACCTCAGGTCTTTTTGAAGTAGCTAATAACTTACTTTTCACAATTGTATATTTCTCATTTTTTATTTCCTCTGAAATAACAACAATTTTTGCTTCTTTGTATTCAACCAATCTACTAGAAAAACTTTTTAAAAAATAATCATAAAAAATTTTTATGAATTCACTTTTTTGCTTATCATCTAAATTTTTTCGGTGTTTACCGAGTGTATAAAAAGCTAGACCATTAATATCTACAGACTCTTTTCCTATTTCAATTAGTTTCGAAATTTTTATTTCCTCATTTTCAGAACTAGATAGTATTGTAGAAGCTTCTTCGGTTATTTTATTAATAAACTCAGATGGTGTGTTTGCTTTTATACTATTTGTCCAAAATAAAAAGAATATTAAAAAAAGTAATATTTTTTTATTTTTTATAAATATTTTCATGACTAAGTTTAATTGTTATTGGTTTTCTAATATATCCCAATCACTATCATCCATAGTATTAGTTTTAACTTTTGAATTGTTAATTTTTCTTTCTCTATCTTGCAAATATAGGCTTCTTACAGTTGCATAAAAGTCAACTGAGTTTTTTTCTAAACTATCAAAAGCCTCTAAGTTTTTTGCTCTGAAGTCGACCCCTTGCATAGCTTTACTATAGTAGTAATCAGATTCTTTTACATAAGTAGTATCATTCTTAACTGTAATATTATACCAAGCGTCTCCTCCTGTCATTGATACAAGTGACCCTATAGCATCTCTTGCTGTCGAAGGACCTAAAACTGGCAAAACTAAATAACAACCTTCTCCAATTCCCATTTTACCTAATGATTGACCATAATCCTCTTTCTCTAATCTATTTAGACCTAAATTTTCAGCTGGATCAAATAAACCTAGGATACCAACTGTTGAATTAATAATAAATCTTGCACTGTTATTAGCCGCTGCTTTAAAGTCTCCTTGAATTAAGTTATTCGGCACAGTTACTAAATTTGATAAGTTATTTAATGCATTACTTGTGCCAGATCTTATAGGCGAAGGCAAATATCTGTAACCTTTTGAGATAGGTTTAAATAAAATTTTATCTAAAGCCATGTTAAAGGCAAATGTTGCTCTGTTTATTTTTTCAAAACAATCTTTAACTTCTTCTGCTCTAGCAGAGGAACTTGATACAACTATAAATTGTATTAATATTATTATTAAAGAGTGTTTCAAAACTTTATACATTTAGATAACCATATATTATATAATTTATTAAAGTAAATTGCTAAATTATTAAATGCCTGAAAACTCAGCAAAATGACAAAATTTCAGAACTTTTATTCACCAAATTTTGATCAAATAAAGAGGCGCAGTTCAAATATAAAATATTTAATTTATCATTATACAGGCATGGAATCCGAGAGATCTGCATTAAAAAGATTATGTGATACAAAATCTAAAGTTAGTTGCCATTATTTTATAAAAAAAAACGGTAAAATTTTACAAATAGTTCCAGATAGCTATATTTCATGGCACGCTGGTAAATCATGTTGGAAAAAAGATAAAATGCTAAATAAATCCTCAATTGGTATTGAAATTCATAATTCTGGACATAATTTCAATTATACTAACTTCAATAAGAATCAGATTATTTCGATAAAAAATTTATCAAATGTACTCATAAAAAAATACAGAATTAAAAGGTGTAATATTTTAGGTCACTCAGATATATCTCCAGATCGTAAAAAAGACCCTGGAGAAAAATTTCCATGGCAAAAACTTAGTACTTATAAAATTGGAATTTGGCATTCTTTAAATAATAATTTTTTGAGGAAAATGAGAAACCAAAAAATTTTTAAAAATCAGTTTAGTCTATTTAAAAGTTTTTTGAAAACAATAGGCTATAATTTTACTCCTGAAAACAACAAAAGCTTTAAATATGTAGTTAAAGCATTTCAAAGGCATTTCAGACCACAAATTATTAATGGAATAATTGACATTGAATGTTTGGAAATAGCTAAAAACTTAAGTAAAAAGTGTCTTTATTAAAGTTGAAAATTTTAAAAAAATATATATTTTTAACTTGCTAGATAAACGACTTATCGCTTTATTTTTAAAGAGGAAAGTCCGGGCTCTACAAAGACACAGTGCCAGGTAATACCTGGCGGGGGTAACCCCAGGGACAGTGCCACAGAAAATAAACCGCCTTATCAAGGCAAGGGTGAAAAGGTGTGGTAAGAGCACACCGGCTAAATTGGTAACAATTAGCGCATGGAAAACCCCACTGGGAGCAAGACCAAGTAGAGATGACAATGTTTTATAACAAAAAGCAGTCTTTGGCTGGTCATCAGGGTTGGTCGCTTGAGCTCTAAGGAGACTTAAAGCCTAGATAAATGATAAGTTTAAACGACAGAACCCGGCTTATAGTTTATCTAGCATTTAGATATTTCTTTAATTCAAAAATAGCAATAAAGCACAGTTTTTAAAACGTACACAAATCAAACATAACTATTGACGGTTGTATAAAAAACCCATATTATCCCATTAATTCCCATAAGGGATATTTATGAACTATGTTTTTATCAATTTACGAAAACAAACTAGACAAAAAAGGAAGGGTATCTGTGCCAGCTCAGTATAGATCACATTTATCAAACTTGGGCTATAACGGCATTATCTGTTATTCATCCTTTAACTATAATTGCATTGAAGCTTGGCCACAAGACAGGATAGAAAAAATAGTTGAGTCTATAGATAATTTAAACCCTTTTGATGAAAAAAAAGATTTTTTCTCAACATCCATACTTGCAGAAAGTATTAATTTAATATTTGATCCCGAGGGAAGAATTACTCTCTCAAAAAAGTTATTAAGTCACGCTAGAATAAAAAATAATATTTTATTTGTGGGTCAGGGTAAAACATTCCAAATTTGGGATCCTAGCTTATTCGAAAAATTTAAGGCTATAGCCATGAAAAAATCAAAAACAAATCGTGCAAACCTTAAATGGGAAAAATAACAAGGGGGAATAATGACAATTAATTTTAAAACACCAGAAATAAAAGAGTTAAAACCTAGAATATTAGTTTTAGGTGTCGGAGGAGCAGGAGGTAATGCAATCAATAAAATGATTGATTGCGGACTACAAGGAGTAGAATTTGTAGCAGTAAACACAGATGCTCAAGATTTAATTCATAGCAAGGCCAAAGCTAAAATTCAAATAGGACTTAATCTTACAAAGGGACTTGGGGCAGGATCAAAAATTGATATTGGTCAAGCTGCAGCAGATGAGTCTTTAAATGAAATTGTAAATTGTCTTCAAGGTGCCAATATGGTTTTTATAACTGCTGGCATGGGAGGTGGTACTGGCACTGGATCTGCACATGTGATTGCTAGAGCAGCAAAAGAATTGAATATTTTAACTGTTGGTGTGGTAACTTTACCTTTTTCTTATGAAGGTCCATCACGTATGAGAAGAGCCCAACAAGGATTAGAAGAATTAAGAAAACATGTTGATACTATTATTGTAGTACCAAATCAAAATTTGTTCAAAATTGCTAATGAACAGACAACTTTTGAGGAGTCTTTTGATTTATCTAATGATGTTCTTTTACAGGGTGTTCAAAGTATTACTGATTTAATGGTACGTCCTGGACTTGTTAATTTAGACTTTGCTGACGTTGAAACAGTAATGAGCTCAATGGGAAAAGCTATGATGGGTACAGGAGAAGCAGAAGGAGAAAATAGAGCAACTAAAGCTGCAGAACAAGCAATAAATAACCCACTTATAGATGACTATTCTTTGAAAGGAGCAAAAGGACTTTTAATAAACATTACTGGTGGAAAAGATCTCACTCTATTCGAGGTTGATGAAGCTGTAAATAAAATTAGATCTGAAGTTGATCCAGACGCTGAGTTTATTAAAGGATGCATAACCGATCATACTTTAGAGGGCAAAATTAGAATTTCGATTGTTGCGACTTCTTTAGACGGTCAACATCCTGAGCAAAAGTCAGTAATAAATATGGTACATAGAATACAAAATAGAAATCCAGGTTACTCAGACTTACCCAAAGTTCAATCAGGTATTTCTTTAAACCCTAAGCAAAGTGAAATTTTAACTAATACTCGAGGAGCTAATGCGCTTAAAATAGATTCTGAAAATGTTAAGGATTCAGAAACAGAATTATTAAACTCCATGGTTGATGAGAATATGGCAATTGATCTAAATAATGATATTTCTTCAGTAACAAGTGCTGCATCAAATGAAGATTCTATCTCAGAAAATACTATGATTTTAGATAATCCTGCTGAGGATAATATTAATGACAATCAAGAAAATTATAATGGTTTAGAAAATTTTGAACTCAGAGACGAAACTCCAAATCTTTTTAATAATGAAGAGAATGAGAATAAAGTTGAAAAGTTTGACCAAAATCTTGAAGAAGAAGATGATCTAGAAATACCAGCATTTTTAAGAAGACAAAAAAGTTAATAGTCTTTTAAAAATTAATGAGTGCCGCTATTGCATCGGAGAAAATTAAACATTACCCGGTGCTACTTAACGAGTTAATAAGTATCATTTCCCCTCAAAATGGCGGCACATTCATTGATTGTACTTTTGGTCATGGTGGATATTCAGAGAAAATTTTGCAATATCCTAAAACTAAAATTATTGCATTTGATAGAGATGAAAAATCAATTCCATATGCGAATAATTTAAAAGACAAATTTAAATCAAGATTTATATTTTATAATAAAAAATTTAGTCAAATCAGCGAAATAGAAAATAAAAATAATATTAAAGGAATTATTTTTGATCTTGGTTTCTCTTTTTCACAGATTAAAGATAAATCCAAAGGACTTTCCTTTAATGACAAAGGTAAGCTAAATATGAAAATGGGTTTAAACAATTTTTCAGCTCATGATGTAATCTCTATTCTAAATCAAGAAAATTTAGAAAGCATATTCAAACATTTTGGTGAAGAACAAAAATCTAAAATTATCTCTAAAAAAATTGTTCAAGAAAGAAAAAAAAAAGCAATAAATACAGAAGATTTAGTAAGAATAATAAACCACTCTAAAAAAAATTACTCGAAAATTGAAAAATCAACTAAAATTTTCCAGGCTTTAAGGATATTTGTAAATAATGAAATCAGTGAATTAATTAACGGCCTAGTAAAAGCATCTAAATTAATTGAAACTAATGGAATAATTGCATTGGTAACTTTTCATTCGATAGAGGACAAAATATGCAAAAACTTTTTTTCTGGTCTTACCAGTTATGAGAGTGTATCAAGATACGTACCAGAAAAAAAAAAAGGTAAATTATCTTTTGAAATTATTAATAAAAAACCAATAACAGCATCTACCGTAGAGTTAAAAAAAAACTTTCCCTCTAGATCAGCAAAATTAAGAGCTATTAAAAAAAAAAACAATAATAGTTTTGATACTGAATTTATTTTTAAGAAATTTCGTAAATTGTTGGATATTGAGAAATTAAGTTCAAAGTTATGAAAAAATTTTTATTTATTATTTTAATAATTTTATTGATGACTTTTACATCTATAATTAAATCTTCAACTAGATCTTTAGAGTCTCAAATTTTTAATCTGCAAGAGGAGATAATTATAAAAAAAAATGAAAAAAAAACTTTTTTACTTGAAAATAATTATCTTAGCTCACCAGAAAGGTTATTTGAACTTAAAGATGATTTATTTGGAGATACACTAAAAACAATTAAAATTAATCAAATTAAAAATCTCAAAAATAATTATGAATAGACAAAAAATACTAATTTTGGAAGATAGAAAAAACTTCTTAATTGAAGATAAAAATAAATTAAACTTTAATTTGAATCGTTTAGCATTGATTTTTTTTTTAATTTTTATTTTATTTATTATATACACTACTAGAGTTGTTTTTTTAGCCTCTAAAACACTTAAAAATCAGAATAATGTCACTAGTGAAATTTTTAGAGCAGACATTGTCGATAGGAATGGAAATTTTATAAGCAAATCAGTTTATACTAATAATGTAGGTATTGATCCAAAATTAGTTAAAGACAAGAAAAAATTAATGATAAAGCTGAAATATTCTTTTCCAAATATAGATTTTTATGAAATAGAGAAAAAACTTAATGGTAAAAGTTTTTTCTACATCGAAAAAAATCTAAGTCCAGATGAATATAACAAATTTAAATTACTTGGAGAAAAATCTATAAGGTTAGAACCAAGAATTACCCGGTTATACCCTGATAGGAGTCTTTTTTCACATGTAAGTGGACAGATTGATGATGACAATAATGGTATTTCTGGTTTAGAAAAAACTTTTGACCAAAAACTTAAAATAGAAAAAGAAAACCTAGTACTCACATTGGATAAAGAAATTCAATTTATTATAAGAAGTGAACTAAAAAAATCAGAAAAAATTTTTAAAGTAACTGGCGCAGGTGCAATTTTAATGAATATACATAACGGGGAAATATTATCATTAACATCAATACCAGATTATGACTTAAACAAAAGACAAAATTTGTCTCAACAAATTTACATTAACAGAATTACGAAGGGTGTATATGAGCTAGGATCAGTTTTTAAATCATTCACATTAGCTGCTGCATTAAATTTAAATTTATTAAAGCCAGATGAAATTTTTTATAATCTTGAAAAAAGAATGAAGTGTGGGAATAGAATTATTTCAGAGTATGATGAGGAATTACCTAAAAATTTAAGTGTTGAACAAATTTTAATTAAATCTGGGAATATTGGTTCTGTGAAAATCGGACAAATAATTGGAAAAGATAATTTAAAAAATTTTCTGAAAAAAATTGGTGTACTTGACAGAACTAAATTTGATATTGAGGAAGTTGGAACTCCATTGCCTTTTAAATGGGGGGACTGCAAATTAAAAACAGTTTCTTATGGACATGGAATAACAACAACCCCACTTCAAATTGCAAAAGCTTATTCAATTTTATCTAATGGTGGTTATGAGATTGAACCTACTTTGATAAAAAAAAATCATTACATTAAAGGAAATAAATTACTAAATCATAATGTAAGTAATCAAATAAATAAAATTTTGAGAAAGGTAGTTGTAGAGGGTACCGCTACTCTTGCTGATGTGAAAGGTTACGAGGTTGGTGGTAAAACTGGTACAGCACAGATTGTAGAAAATGGAGTATATACAAAAAAAAAAATAAACACGTTTGCCTCTGTATTTCCAATGTCAGATCCAAAATTTGTTCTAATCGTCTTACTTGAGGATACAAAATTATCTAAGGATTATATTTATGAATATAGAGATGGCAAAGGTTCATTTAAAGGAACTCCTTTCAATACTGCAGGATGGACATCAGTAGAAATCGCTGGAAAAATGATTGATAAAATAGGACCTATTTTAGCCACAAAATACTAAGAATTTAAATTAATGTTTTTAGGAAAAGTTATTAAAAATTTAAATAAAAAATACAATTATATTAAGTTTAGAGGCATTAGTTTTAATAGTAAAAAATGTAAAAATAATGATATTTTTTTTGCCATTAGAGGTAATGATCTTAATGGAACTAAATATATTGATGAAGCAATTAGAAATGGCGCAAAAGTAATTATTTCAAGTTTAAAGTTTCAAGGATTTAACAAAAAAAAAATTTTATTTATTAGAAGTAAAAATCCTAGAGACACACTATCTTATGCAGCAAGTATTTTATATAAACAAAAACCAAAAAATATAGTAGCTGTTACAGGAACAAACGGAAAAACATCAATAGCCAATTTTTATTATCAAATATTGAATTTAAATAAAATACCTGTTGCATCAATTGGTACACTTGGAGTTTTATCTAAAAGATTTAAAAAAAAAACATATAACACGTCAATTGACCCAATTAAAATTCATGAATACTTGAATAAGTTGAAGCGCTTAAATGTTAATAATATTATTTTAGAGGCCTCTAGTCATGGATTAAAACAGAGTAGACTAAACTATATTAACGTTAATACAGCAATTTTTACTAATCTTACAAGAGATCATTTGGATTATCACAAAACATTCAAAGATTACATTAATTCGAAATTAATTCTTTTTGAGAATCTTTTAAAAAAACAAGGGAATATTATTTATAATTATAAATCAAAATATTCAAATAGATTAAATAAAATCTCAAAAAAAAAACGGTTAAAAAAATTCAACGTAGGTTCCTCTAATTCTTTTGTAAATATCCTTGATATACAGAAAATTAATAATAAAAAAAAAATTACATTTTCTTTTAACAAAAAGATTTATACCTTCAAAACATCATTAATTGGAAATATACAAATATTAAATTTAATGTATGCGATAATCGCTGCATATTTATCGAAAGTTAAAATTAATAACATTTTAAAAACTGTTGAAAAAATTTCTTCAATTAAGGGCAGACTACAGCAAATTGGAAAAGTTAAAAATTTTGCCAAAGTAATATTGGATTATGCTCACACACCAGATGCACTAAAAACTGTAATATTAAATGTTAAAGAAGATTATCCACTTAGCAAAATATCACTAGTATTCGGATGTGGGGGGAATAGAGACAAATATAAAAGAAATTTAATGGGGACCATAGCTAGTAAATATTGTGACTATGTTTATTTAACTGATGATAATCCAAGAACAGAAGACCCCAAACATATTAGAAACCAAATTAAAAAAGGAGATAAATTTAATAATTTTTTTGAAATCCCATCAAGATCTAAAGCAATTAATAAAGCAGTATTCGATTTAAAATCTGGTGATATTTTGATTGTTGCTGGAAAAGGACACGAAAATTATCAAGAATATGCAAAAAAAAATATTTTTTCTGATAAATTTGAAATTTTAAAATCGATAAAAAAAAAGAACAAAGATTTATCAACATCAATAAAATCAAATATAGTTAAAGAAAGTTTTCAAAATAATTATATAAAAAAAAATATTAATATTCAATTTGCCACAATTAATTCAAAAAATACAAAAAAAAATTCAATTTTTGTTGGTGTGAATGGTAAAAAATTTAATGGTAATTTATTTGCACCTGAGTCAATACGAAATGGCGCAAATTTAGCAATTTCAAATGTTAAATCACGCAATACAAAAATAATTTTTCAGAGCAATCCTCTTAAAATATTTAGTACCATATGTTCAGATTATAGGAAAACGTTGGACTCTAATACTATAGCAATTACTGGATCTGCAGGCAAAACGTCAGTTAAAGAACTTTTAGGTTTTTGTTTAAATAAGTTGGATAAAACCTATTTTTCTAAAAATTCATTTAATAATAAGTATGGAGTCCCTTTAAGTTTATTTAACACACCCCCAAAAACAAAATATACAGTGCTCGAAATTGGTATGGATAAAAAAGGAGAGATCAATTATTTATCTAATTTAATCAAACCGAACTTAGCTCTAATAACGAATATTTCATATGCACATATTAAAAACTTCAAAAATTTAGATCAAATAGCTAGTTCTAAAGGTGAAATAATTAATAACATTGTCCCTGGAGGAATTATAGTTTTAAATAAGGATGATAAATACTATAAATTTTTTTGTAAAAAATCAAAATTACGTAATATAAAAATCATGTCTTTTAGTATAAAAAATAAAAAATCTAATGTTTTTTTTATAAACCAAAAAAAAATAAATAAAGAAAAATATTTGATATTTCTAATGGTAAATGGCTTGAGGAAAAAATTTTTAATATCTAAGCAATTGATTAATTATAAGGAAAATATATTAGCATCAATTTGTATTATAGCTAATTATTTTGATATAAATAAATTAAATAGTAAATTATTTGAAGATTTTAAAATCCCTATATCTAGGGGAACAATAAAAAAATATTCAAAGAACTCTAAAAAAATCAATATTATTGATGAAAGCTATAATTCAAATCCTCTTTCATTTAAATTTGCTTTAAATAAATTTGATAAATCAATTAAAGAAAAAAACAAAAAATTTATTTTGGTTGGGGATATGTTAGAACTTGGCAAATATTCAAAAAAACTTCATAAGTTGATTGCTGGTTTTATAAATAAATCAAAAATAAATAAGACATATGTATATGGCAATCATGTAAAACACACATTTAACAAATTAAAACCACAAATGAGAGGAAAAATCTTAAAAAATAAAATGGAAATTTTAAAATTGATTAATAGAGATTTGCCAACCAATAGTTATTTAATGGTCAAGGGCTCTAACTCTACAGGTTTAAACAAAATAATTCAAAATTTATAACATAAAAAAATGCTATATAATCTTCTTACTAATTATACCGAAACATATTCATTTCTAAATATTTTTAATTTTTTAACAGTTAGAACTGGATTGGCAATAATTACTTCAATGCTTATTGTTTTTCTAATAGGGGATAAATTTATCAAGTTTTTTTCTTCAAAAAAATTTACAAATCCTATTCGTTCTGATGGTCCAAAAGATCATTTAATCAAAAAAATTGGAACACCAACAATGGGTGGGGTCCTTATATTGATAGGTTTATTTACTGGGGTAATATTGTGGGCTGATCTTTATAACCCATATAATTGGTTATTAATATTCATAACATTTTCATTCGGAATTTTAGGTGCTTTTGATGATTATAAGAAAATAAGTAATAAAAACTCTAGAGGGTTGTCATCTAAATTAAAATTTATTTTACAAATTTTGATTGGTTTATTGTCGCTATATATATTGTATTATTTTGTTGACTCTGAACTAACAACAAATTTGTATTTTCCTTTTTTCAAAAATCTTGTGATTAATTTAGGTTGGTTTTTTATTCCATTTTACTTGTTCGTGATAGTTGGATCATCAAATGCTGTAAATTTAACTGATGGATTAGATGGTTTAGCCACTGTTCCAGTAATTTTAGTAGCTGGTTGCTTTGCATTTATAAGTTACGTTTCTGGAAATATTATTTTCTCAAAATATTTGTTAATTCCTTATATTGAGGGGGTTGGTGAAATATCAGTTTTTTGTGGGGCAATTATAGGTGCATCAATTGGTTTTCTTTGGTTCAATGCACCTCCAGCAAAAATATTTATGGGGGATACTGGATCACTAGCTTTAGGTGGATCATTAGGTACTATAGGAGTTGCTACAAAACATGAAATTGTACTTGCAATAACTGGAGGGCTCTTTGTTTTAGAAGCCATTTCGGTAATTGTCCAAGTAATATCCTTTAAATTGACAGGTAAAAGAATTTTTATGATGGCTCCAATTCACCACCACTTTGAAAAAAAGGGTTGGCCGGAGTCTACAGTTGTTATCAGATTTTGGATTATATCTTTAATATTGGCGATGATAGGACTTGCAACATTGAAACTTAGATAATGTTTAATAATCAAGCATTTCAAAATAAAAAAATACTTTTATATGGTTTTGGAATTTCAGGAAAATCATGTTTTAACTATTTAAAAAAAAACAATGACGTTGAAATTTTTGATGATGATGAGACGTTAAAAAATAAAAAAAATAGAGTTTTTTTTCCAGGCTTTACTAAAGTAAGAAAAAATAGTTATGATTATATTGTAGTTAGCCCTGGTATTAATATTGAAAATTGTAAATTAAAAAAATACTTAAAAAAAAATATAAATAAATTAATTACTGAACTTGATATATTTTATTTAATATTTCCTAAAAATATTAAAATTACAGTCACAGGAACTAATGGAAAATCCTCAACTTGTCACATGTTATTTAAAATATTTAGATCGATTGGAATTGATGCGAGATTAGTTGGAAATATTGGCAATCCTCCATTAAAAGAAAAAAAAATTAAACCAGAAACAGTCTTTATAATAGAGGCTTCATCTTATCAAATATTTTATAGCAAATATTTTAAAACTGATTATGCAGCTATTTTAAATCTAACCACAGATCATTTGGAAAGACATGGTAATATAAATAAATATGCAAAAGCAAAACTTAAATTAATTATTAACCAAGAAAAAAAAAATATTTGTTTTATTGAAAAAAATAATAAAATTTTAAATAAAAATATTTTAAAAAGTAAGATTAAATCAAAAATATTCAGAATTGTTTTTAATAAAGAAAAATTTTTTAGAGATAAAATTAACAACATATATTTGTTAGATAAAAATAATCTCAAAAATATTCATTTTTTATACTTTATCTGTAAGAAATTTAAAATTTCAGATAAAATAATTTTTAAATCGCTTAATAAATATCAAGGTCTAAAATTTAGAAAACAAATAATATATTATGGAAAAAAGTTAATAATAATCAATGACTCTAAGTCTACAAGCTTTTCATCAACAGTAGGACTTCTATCAACTTATAAAAATATATATTGGATAGTAGGTGGCAAATTTAAAAAAGGAGATAAGTTTATCTTAAATAAAAAGTATTACAAAAATATCAGAGCCTATTTAATAGGTTTAGATAAAAGAAAATTTTTGTATCAATTAAAAAACAAAATTAAATTTATTTACTTAAAAAATTTAAAAAGAGCCCTTATGAAAATTAAAAAAGATATTAAAACAGACAACAAATTAAAAACAATTTTATTTAGTCCAGCAGCTGCTTCTTTCGATCAATTCAAAAATTTTGAACATAGAGGATATTTTTTTAACTTACAAACCAAGAAACTTCTATTAAATGAATAAAACAAATATTTTAAGCAATAGTTATTATATTTGGTGGAAAAATATTGATAAGGTAATTTTAACATTGATTGGTATTTTAATTTTTCTAGGAATTTTTTTTTCTTTAGTTTCAACATCATTAATTGCTTCTACAAAATTAGGTACAAATAGTTATTATTTTTTTTTAAGGCATTTGATTTTTATTTTTATGGGAATTACATTAATTTTATTCTTTTCAGTTATAAATGAGAGTTATTTGTACAGAATATCTTTAATTTTATTTTTAATATTTTTTGTATCATTAATTTTGGTCCAATTTTTTGGTGTGGAAGTTAAAGGCTCAAAAAGGTGGTTGGATGTAACATTATTGCCTCGTTTTCAGCCAATTGAATTTTTAAAACCATTTTTTATTGTTATAATATCATTTATTATTACATATAAAAATAATACCTATAATTATTTAAATTTCTTTCTAAGTTTTTTACTTATTTCTCCGATTATATTTTTGTTAATAATGCAGCCTGATATTGGTCAAACAATTTTAATATCTTTAGTTTGGTTAGTAATAATTTTTGTATCAGGAATTAATTTCTTTATCTTTAATTTTTTTATCTTAGTTGCTGCATCTTCCTTAATATCACTAATTTATTTTATTCCAAAATTCTCATATATTAAAAATAGACTAATATCGTTTATAGATGCTTCACCTAGAGGAAATTACCAATCAGAAAAAGCATCTGAGGCAATTATAAATGGTGGTTTTTTTGGAAAGGGAATTGGAGAAGGTACTTTAAACGCAAGAGTTCCAGAAGCACATACAGATTATGTTATATCAGTTATATCAGAAGAGTTTGGAATTATTTTTATAATTTTCATTATGTTAATATTTTTAGCTTTGGCTTTTAGGATTTTTAAAAAAGTCTCTTTGGAGGAAAATAATTGTAAGAAATTGATTTTAGTTGGTTCCATGTTTATGATTTTGCTACAAGTAGTAGTACATGTAGGTGTCAATATTAGATTACTACCAACAACGGGAATGACACTTCCATTTTTAAGTTATGGCGGATCATCTATTTTGAGCACATCAATTCTATCAGGTATTATTTTAAACTTTACAAAAAGAAAAATCTATTAATGAAAAACATTGTTATTAGCACAGGTGGATCCGGAGGTCATGTAAAACCAGCTATCGCCTTGTATGAATACTTGGAAAAGGATAATAAAGTTTTTATTACAACTGACAAAAGAGGTCTAATGTATTTAAAAAATTATTATTCTAAATATAAAATAATTAATTTAACAAAGTTAAATTTAAACTTTTTTAAAATTATACAGTTTGTTGGGTCTTTTATTTACTCATTAATTCAATCTATCTTTTTCTTATCACAAAAAAAAATAAATATTGTAATTTCAACTGGAGGTTATATGAGTTTACCAGTTTGTATTGCTGCAAAAATTATCAACATAAAGATTTATTTGTTAGAACCTAATCAGGTTTTAGGAAGATCAAATTTGTTTTTTTTGAAGTACTGTGAAAAAATATTAACATACGAAGAGGATATAAAAAATTTCCCAAAAAAATTGAAACAAAAAATTGTTAAATTAAAACCTTTAATGAAAAAGGACATTTTCAATATAAAAAATATCGAAAATAAAAGAAAAAAATTTTCCATATTAATAATAGGTGGAAGCCAAGCTGCATTGAAATTTGATGAATTATTTAATGAGGCTTTATCGAAATTATCTAAAGAACATGATATATTTATTTACCATCAAACAAGTAAAGATAACGAAAATAATTTAAAAAATTTCTACATAAAGCATGGTATTGAGCATGAAGTATTTTTTTTCAAAGAAAATTTGTACGAAATATTTATTAATTGCAATTTTGCAATTACAAGAGCGGGAGCATCTACAATAAATGAGTTGGTATTTCTACAAGTCCCATTTTTGGCAATACCATTTCCATATGCGAAAGACGACCATCAATTTTTTAATGCAGAATACTATTTTAAAAAAAATATGTGTTGGCTAAAAAGAGAAAAAGAAATAAGTAGCAAAATTTTACATGATTTATTGGGAAATTTGATTAAGAATAAAAATTTTATTGATGAAAAAAAAAGAAATATGATTGAATTTAACAAGCTGAATTTTTGGGACCATAATTTAAAAATACTAAAAAAAACAATAGAATAATTCATGAAAATAAATCTTGGTAAATCTGAAATAATACATTTTGTAGGAATTGGTGGAATTGGAATGAGTGGTTTAGCTCTTATTATGAAAAGTTTAGGATTTAAAATACAAGGGAGTGATATAAGTTACACTAAAAACATTAAAAGATTAAAAAAAAACAATGTAAAAATTTTCTATGGTCACAATAGCCCTAATATTAAAAAAGCAACAATTTTAGTAATTTCCTCTGCAATAAAACCTAACAACGTTGAACTTAAAGAAGCTAGGAAAAAAAATTTACCAATTTATAAAAGAGGAGATATGCTAGCACATATTACATCATTAAAAAAAAATATTGTAATAGCTGGCTCGCATGGAAAAACAACTACCACCTCTTTAGTAGCAGCAATTTTTTCTAATGCAAACTTAGACCCTACTATAATTAATGGAGGTGTTATCAATTCAATCGATAATTCGGCAAAACTTGGAAAAAGTGAATGGTGCATACTAGAATCCGATGAGTCTGATGGAAGTTTTGTTAAATTACCATCAACATATGCAGTTATAACAAACATAGATCATGAACACATGGATTATTATAAATCATTAAATAATCTTAAAAAATATTTTTTCAAGTTTATGTTAAATGTACCTTCTTTCGGAAAAACATTTTTATGTATAGATGATAAAAATAATTATAACATTTATAAATCAAAAAAAATTAAAAATGTTTTAACATATGGTCTTAATAAAAAATCAAATTTCTGTATAAAAAATATCACATACCATTTAAATTACTCAAAATTTGACTTAGCTATAAATCTGCCTAATAAAAAAAAAATTAATCTTTGTGACTTTATAATACCAATTATCGGAGATCATAATATTAAAAATGCTGCCGCAGCAATAGCAGTGTCTTATTTTATAGGAATTCCTTTAAACTCAATAAAAAAAAGTTTAAAAAACTTCAAAGGTGTAGAAAGAAGATTTAATAAAATATTTAATTTCAAAGGAGTTGATTTTTACGATGATTATGCTCATCATCCAACCGAGATTGAAAATGTTTTAGATGGAGTTAATAAAAGTTTTAAAAATAAAACTGTTACATGTATTTTTCAGCCACATAGAGTTTCGAGAATAAATTCACTTAAAAATAAATTTGCAAAAGCGTTTAAAAATGCAAACAAAGTTGTATTATGCCCTATTTATAAGGCAGGAGAAAATATCAAAGTAAAATTTAATTATTATGATTTTGCAAGATCAATATCAAAAAATTCGAAAGTTAGTGTTTTTCTTGTTGAAAATAAAGTTAACCTTATAAAATATTTAAAAAATAATATTAATCCCAAGGAAATAGTAGTTGGAATGGGAGCGGGATCAATTTCAAATTGGATAAGAGAATTACCTAAATATTTAAAATGATTGATGAAGATTTAAATAAATTCTCAAAAAACATAAAAGGTAAAATCAAATTTAACTATTCTATGAAGAATTTAACATGGATGAATATAGGTGGTATTGCCAAAATTTTTTTTATCCCAGAGACATTATTAGAGTTAAAAGAATTTTTAAGTATTTTTAAAAATAGAAAAGAAAAAATTTTTGTAATTGGAGCAGGCTCAAATTTATTGGTAGGGGAAGATATCGATAAATATGCATTTGTGAAGCTTGGAAAAAATTTTAACAAAATTTCAGTTTCAAATGACAATATTATAATAGCGGGTTGTTCATTATTAGACAAAAAAGTATCAGATTATGCATGCGAAAATGGTTTAGGGGGTTTGGAATTTTTGTCATGTATCCCAGGATCTATAGGTGGAGGAATAAGAATGAATTCTGGATGCTATGGCACAGAATTTAAAGATGTTTTAGAATCAGTTCAGGTAATTGATTTTGATGGTAAAATATACTCTATTAAAGCAGATAAAATTAAATTTAGTTATAGACAAACAAATTTGCATAAAAATTTAATATTTTTAAGCGCCTCATTTAAATGCAACAAAAAAAACAAATGCGAAATACTCAATAAAATTAATGAACTTAAGAAAAATAAAAGTTTGACTCAACCAATGCGCGTTAAGACTGGAGGCAGTACTTTTAAAAATCCACACAAGTATTCAGATAAAAAAGTATGGGAGCTTATAAAAGATAGTGTAGATCAAAACATTAGTTTTGGTGATGCTAAAATTTCAAAAATCCACTCAAACTTTTTTATAAACTCAAATAATGCCACTTATGAAGAAATGAATAAATTAATAAATTTTGTAAAAAATGAGGTAAAAAATAAGACAGGTATTCCTTTAGACTTAGAAATTGAAATAGTAAATTCATGACGAAAAAAAAAATTTTAGTTGTCGGGGGTGGTTATTCAAAAGAAAGAATTATAAGTTTAAAAACTTCTAAAGCTGTAATTAAATCAATAAAAAAAATGTATAATGTAAAATTCTGTGAGCCTGACCAAAATTTTTTTAGGTTTGTAAAAACTTTTAGACCAAATGTAATTTTTAACGCTTTACATGGCAGGTTTGGTGAAGACGGTTATATTCAGTCAATTTTTGAATCGCTTAATGTTAAATATACTCATTCTGGTGTATTATCATCAATGTTAGCAATGGATAAGGAATTATCTAAATATATATTTATTAAAAACGATATTTTAACACCTAAATTTATCACATTAAAAAATGAGAATATTAATTTAAAAATAAAAAAAATAAAAAAAATATTTAAATCTAATGTTGTTATTAAACCTTTGAATGAAGGATCAAGTTTTGATGTTTATATATGCAACAAAAATAATTTATTAAAAAATCTCAAAAAAATGAAAAATTACAGTGAAATATTAGTCGAAGAATTTATACCAGGTAGGGAGATACAGGCTGCTATTATGGGAAAAAAAAAATTAGGTGCAATCGAGTTAAAACCAAAAAGAAAATTTTATGATTATAAAGCTAAATACAATTTAAGTGCCAAAACAGAGCATATAATGCCTGCTAAAATAAATTCTAAAAAATATAGTGAGTTGATGAAAATTGCATTAAAAGCACATAATCTTCTCTTTTGTAGAGGAATTACAAGGTCAGATTTTAAATTTTACAAAAATAAATTTTATTTATTAGAAGTTAATACTCAGCCTGGTATGACTAATTTGTCTCTAGTACCAGAAATTGCAGCATATCAAGGTATGAATTTTAAATCTTTGATCAATTGGATAATTAAAGATGCATCAAAAGTTAGGTAATAAAAAGTTAATTACTTTTTATATTTTTTTAATTTTCCTTTTATCATCCATAAATAACTACAATTTAAACATTAGTAATTTTTTTAAAATTAAAAATATTGTTGTTAATGGAATGTCTAATGATAAAAATCTTAAAGTTGAATCTAATTTAAATTTCCTTTTAGGAGAAAATATTTTTTTTTTAAAAGACAATATTTACAATTATTTCGATAAAAACAATGATGTTAAAAAATTTAATGTTAAAAAATTGTATCCCAACAGCCTTGAAATAACAATTACTGAGTCGAAACCCATTTGTATAATTTTAGATAATGGTAAAGAAATATTTCTAGGAGATAATGGTAAAATTCTTAAGGTAAAACAAGATTATAGTAATTTACTTAAAGTTTATGGATCGTCAAATATTGATCAAATATTTAGACTCTTAAAAACTTTAAAAAAATCAAGTTTAAATTCAAAAAATATTAAAAGTATCACTTTTTTTAAAAGTAATAGATTTGATTTAAATCTAAATGATAAAAAAGTAATAAAGTTCCCAATTAATTACAACGATAGTATACTTGAATATGCTTACAAAATTTTACAAGATAATAATTTTGTTGACGCAAAAATTATTGATTTAAGAATAGATAATAAAATTATTAAAAATGAGTAATAATAGTAAAAATGAATTATTTTTTAGTTTATCAGGAGATCAAATTTCTATTTGCTTGTTTAATTCAAAAAACGGTATTTTAAAAAAATGCTCCAATTTTCAATTTCCAGATCGGTTTGAAAATGATCTAAATTTTAATGTAATAAAAAATTTACTTTATAATAACATTAAAACTTTTGAGAAAGATAATAGAATACTTATATCTAATGGAATATTAACAATACAATCAAAAAAATTAGAAACAATAAAAGTTTGTTATAAAAGTTTATTTGATAAAAAAAAATTAGATATTCAGGATATACCAAAGTTCTTAAAAGGAGGTATAAACGAATTTATTAATAACATTAAAAAAATAGAAATTTTGCACATTTTAATTAGTAAATATATTGTAAATGGAAAAGAATACTTTAAATTTCCGAATGATATAAAATCAGATGAAATAATTTTTGAAATAGATTTTTTTTGCCTAGAGAAAAGTTTTTTTATAAAAGTTCAAAATTTATTCAAAGCTTGCAATATTCAATTAACACAAATCATGTCTTCAGAATATTCAAAAAAATTTGCATCTAAAACTGATATTTCAGATTGTATTGCTGCCAAAAAAGCTTTAGAGGAGAGTAGCTTGTCAGAGGTTGAAATAATTGAAAATATCGACAAAAATAGAGGTTTATACGACAAAATATTCAATTTATTTGATTAACAATTGTATTGTTTTGTAACATTACTTGTTTTTTATTAATTTAAATACAGATTTATAAGTGCCTAATGTCTGTATTAAAGCAAAAAACTATTGCAAAACCTATATCATTTAGTGGAATAGGCTTACACACTGGAAAAAAAGTTATAATGAATCTGATGCCAGCTGAACCTAATACAGGCATTGTTTTTAGAAGATCAGATGTGAGAGATAATAATATTATTTACCCTTCTGTTTTTAATGTTTCTAGCGCATCATATTGCACAAGAATTGAAAATGAGACTGGTTGCAGTGTATCAACAATAGAACATTTAATGGCTGCTTTATACGGAAGAGGTGTTGACAATTTATTAATAGACATAAATTCTGAAGAATTACCCATTATGGATGGTTCCTCAAAAAATTTTGTTGAAGAGATTGATAAATGCGGTTTGGAAATAAGCGATTATCCAATAAGGATAATAAAAATTGAAAAAAGTGTTGAATTTATAGATGGCGAAAAAAAAATAAAATTTGAACCTAACAAAATTAGTTTAGAGATTGATTTTGAAATTAACTATAAAAATAAATTAATTTCGAGCCAAAGAAATAAAGTAAATGTATATATGGATGATCTAAATCCAATATTTAATTCAAGAACATTTTGTTTATACGAGGATATCGAAAAGTTAAAAAAAATGGATCTTGCAAAAGGTGGGAGTTTAGATAATGCAATAGTAGTTAAAGATGATGCAATATTAAATACGGAAAAACTAAGAAATAAAAAAGAGTTTGTAAATCACAAAATTTTAGATTGTCTTGGAGACATATATCTCGCAGGTTACAAAATGGTTGGAAGAATAACATCTGTGCAGGGTGGACATAATGTTACTAATCTAGGATTGAGAAAATTACTTGGTAATAATGACAATTTTTCAATAATCGAGCTTAAGGAAAAGAACATTCCGCATTCCTTTTTAAACAAAAATATTTTAAAATCTATTGCTTAAATATAAGTTAAATTAAAATACTTATATCGATTCAATTATGAAAAAGTTTGTTAATTTTATTGCTATTCTTTTATTAATTTCCATTTTGTCATGCACAAAAAAAGATAAAGTTTCAGTAATAACTGAAAAAAATATAGAAACTCAAATGATAGAAGCTTTTGAAGAAGGCTATGATGAATTAGATAAAGGTGATGTTCTTTTTGCTGCAAAAAAATTTAATGAGGCTGAATTGTTATATCCACAATCTATTTGGGCTCCTAAATCAGCTTTAATGGCTGCCTATGCATATTATTCTCAAGATTATTATTATGACGCTGAATTTGAGCTTAAACGATTTCTTAAAGTATATCCAAATAATATAAACGTTCCATATGCTCATTACTTATTAGGAATGGTCTATTATGAGAAAATTGTAGATGAAAAAAAAGACCTTGAGCCACTGGTAATGGCTGAAGACAAATTTAAATTCATTGTTAAAAATTATCCAGACACTGATTTTGCTTTAGATGCATCATATAAATTAGATTTAATACAAGATTATTTAGCGTCAAAAGAGATGTATATCGGTTTTCATTATATTAAAAAAAAAAAGTGGGCGGCAGCAATCAATCGTTATAAAAATGTTGTGAGTAATTATGAAGAAACAATATATATAGATGAGGCTTTGCACAGACTAGTAGAACTTCATTACAATATTGGATTAGAAAATGAGGCAAAAAAATATGCTTCTTTATTAGGTTATAATTATCAATCTAGCGAATGGTATGAAAAAAGCTATAAAATATTCAATAAAAAATATATGACAAAAAATGAATTAAAAAAAGAAAAGGAAGGTATATTTAAAAAATTCAAAAGGCTTTTAAAATAAATATGAAAAGTTCTTTAAAGACAGTTTACATAGACAAAATCAAACTTTTAAATAAATATAGCGAGCATTACTATCAAAAAAATAATCCACTAGTTACGGATCAACAATTTGATAATTTAAAAAAAGAAATAATAGAACTTGAAAAAAAATATAATTTCAAAAGTCCAAATTCACCAAGCTTAATTGTTGGTTTTAAACCTTCAAAAAATTTTAAAAAAGACAAACATAGAGTCCCAATGCTTTCCTTATCAAATGCCTTTGATAGAGATGATTTAGAAAACTTTCAAAAAAGAATAATTAATTATTTAAACGAAAGTAAAAATTTTAAAATTGAATATAGCGCAGAACCTAAAATAGATGGTATTTCAGCATCTCTAATTTACAAAAATGGCAAGTTCATAACAGGATTATCGAGAGGAGATGGTAAAGAAGGTGAAGTTATTACCGAAAATCTTAAGACCATTAAAGATATTCCACAAAATATTCAAAAAAAAGATTTTCCAAAAGATATTGATATTAGAGGCGAGGTATTCATCAATAATTCTGATTTTAAAAAATTATCTAACAAGTTTGCAAATCCTAGAAACGCTGCCTCAGGTTCTTTACGTCAAAAGGACCCTTCAGAAACTAAAAAAATACCTTTAAAATTTATCGCTTATACATTTGGCTATGAAAAAAATATGAAAATAAAGACTCAAAGTGATTTTCTTAGAAATTTAGAAAAATGGGGTTTTAAAGTAAATCATTTAAACAAAAAAATAGTTGGTATTAATAACTTAATTGAAAATTACAATTCAATCGAAAAAAAAAGAGATGATTTGGATTTTGATATTGATGGTATTGTATATAAAGTTAATGATTTCAATCTTCAAAAACGTTTAGGGAATGTTGCTAACGCACCAAGATGGGCAATAGCTCATAAGTTTTCAGCAAATAGTGCTATATCGAAAATTTTAAGTATAGAAATACAGGTTGGCAGAACAGGAGCACTTACTCCAGTCGCAAAAATAAAGCCAATTAATATAGGTGGAGTAGTAGTTTCGAATGCAACCTTGCATAATGAAGATGAAATTCACAGAAAGGATATAAGAGAAGGTGATATAGCAACTATTGAAAGGGCTGGTGATGTGATACCTCACGTAATCGCAGTAGATAAAGAAAAAAGAAAAAAAGATTCTAAAAAATTTATTTTTCCAACAAAGTGTCCTTGTGGTTATGAAACAATAAAAGAATATAATAAAATTACAAAAAAATTTGATGCAGTCAGAAGATGTCCAGATAAAGGATTTGATTGTGATAAAATGGCAAAAGAGAGACTTAAACATTTTGTCTCCAAGGAGGCTTTAAATATAGAGGGATTTGGAAAAAAGATAGTTGAAAATTTTTGGGACTTAAAATTAATTAGGCTACCTCAGGATATATTTAATTTAGATTACAGCAAAATAAAGAACTTTGAAGGTTGGGGCATTCAGTCTGCTTCAAATTTAAAATACTCCATAGATCAGCGAAAGAATATTTCTTTAGATAAATTTATTTACGCATTGGGTATTAGACACATTGGATTAGAAAATGCAAAGTTAATAGCAAGACATATTAAAAGTATAAAAAATTTTTTAGAATTTCCTAAAAACAATAATTATAATGAATTGTTAAATATTGATGGTATTGGAGAAACTCAAATTAAATCAATTAAAAATTTTTTTAATAACAATACAAATTTGAATGTTCTTAATGAGCTCAATAAAATCCTGTCCGTCAAAGACAGTATTAATTTAAAAAAAAATGGGCTTTTAAAAAACAAAACATTTATGCTTACTGGCAAACTCGATAGAATGAGTAGAGCTGAGGCAAAGTCATTAATAGAGCAAAACTCAGGCTCGATAATAAGCAATGTATCTAAAAAGCTTGATTATCTAATTGTAGGAGAAAAACCAACAAAAAGAAAAATTGAACATGCTAAAGAGCTTGGTATTGAAATTTTGAGTCAGGCCCAGTGGCTAAAATTGTTAAATAAAAGAAGCTAACCACTTTTTCTCATTTTTATTTAAGAAATTTGACAATTTGTTTCTAACTTCTACATGATATTTAAATAAATAATCTTTTTCTTTTTTTTGTAATTTATCAAAATTAATTAAATCTATGTCGATTGGTGCCAAAGTAAGATTTTGAAAAATTAATTTTCTATTTAATTTTTTGACATAAACTAAATTTTCAATTCTAATCCCAAAATTATCTTTTTTATAAAATCCGGGTTCATTACTGATTATCATCCCTTCTTTAACATTCACATCATTAAATTTAGATATTGATTGAGGTCCTTCATGTACATTCAGAAAAAATCCTACACCATGCCCTGTGCCATGTTTGTAGTCCAAACCAATTTTATTAAGATATTTTCTGGCAAGGGGGTCAATTAGTTTACCATTATAAAATCTGTTTAGATCTGCAGTTGCTACCGCAATATGACCTTTTAAAACATTTGTAAAAATATTTTTGATATAATTTTTAGGTTTCGAAAAACAGATTGTTCTTGTCACATCTGTGGTACCAAACTTATACTGACCACCAGAGTCACATAAAAAGATATCATTTTTTTTAATTTGTTTTGCTTTTGACTTATCCGCTCTGTAATGGATAATTGCACCATTTTTACCAGCACCAGCAATTGTATTAAAGCTAGGAAATAAATAATTTTTATTTTTCTTTCTAAAATTTTCTAATTTGGTCTGAGCTTGAAATTCATTGATTTTTTTTTTATTTATTTTTTTTATCCAATATAAAAATTTTGTTAGAGCGACACCATCTGAAACATGACATTTAATCATATTACTTATTTCAGTCTTATTTTTAATAGATTTCATTAAATAAATTGGATCTTGTTTTCCTATTATTGTGAATTTTTTTTTGAAAATATTTTCAAAGAATATTGAACAACTTTTATCGTCAATAATAATTTTGCCCTTTTCTAAATTATTGATAAATAAAATAATTTTTTTTGGATCAATTACATTATTTTTCTTAATTTTTTTTTGTCTAATTAAGTTTTTTGCTTTTTTTTTCTCTGAGATTAAGAAGATATCCATTCTATCACTTATTAATAAACGACAGTTTGGTATTGGACTATTGGGGTTATCGTATCCTCTTATATTTAATAACCAAGCAACATTTTCGGGTGCACTGATAAATAAATACTTAGATTTTTTCTCTTTTAAAATGTTAACTACTTTTTTAATTTTACTTATATGGCTTTCACCGACTACACTTTTGTCTAAAGAAAAAAAGGGCTTATGATTAATTTTTTGTTTGTAACATATCAAATCTATCAAATTAAATTTCAATTTCTTAATTCTATTATGTTTTGAAAAAAATTTATCTATTTGTTGCGAGGTGAAAAGTTTTGTATCAATACCAATTGTGAGGTTTTTAAATATTTTGCAGTTTAAAATTTTTTCATAACTAATTATTTTAAATTCTTTTCCAGACTCCATTTTTGCTTGTATGGTGTACCTACCATCCACAAATAGGTAACTTTTTTTTTTTAGTATAATTGCGAAGCCAGCCGATCCTGTAAAATTAGAAATAGTCTTTAATCTATCATTTCGATCATATTCAGAAAAAAATTCATCATTTTTAGGAATTATATAACCATCTATATTATACTCTTTAAATTTTTCTCTTAATTTAATAATTTTTTTAATCATTTAATTCTTTTTTGATATCTTATCCAGCCAGGACTTTTATAATCACTATTCTCATTATCTATATCTTGATTAAAATCAAAAGGTTCGTCATCTATAATTTCGTAATTATTTTTTTTCTCAATAAATTTTTCAGGGAGTTCATCAATAAATCTTGATGAAATACTATCAATCCAGTCACCTTGATAAAAACGATTCATCGAGAAAGATATATGTGCTACTTTTTTAGCACGTGTGATACCCACATAAGCTAATCTTCTCTCTTCTTCTAAACCATTATGACCTTTTTCATCTATTGATCTTTGATGTGGAAACAAACCTTCTTCCCATCCTGGTAAAAATACTGCATCAAATTCCAAACCTTTAGACGCATGCATTGTCATTAGATTTACTTTTTCTCCATCCCATTCTTGATCTACTGATGTTGCAAGCGATACATGTTCTAAAAAACTTTCTAAATTATCAAACTCTTTCATTGCAACTATCAATTCTTTAATATTTTCTAATTTATTTTCGTTTTCTAAATCTTTTTTGTTTTTTAATATATTTGAATATCCGGATTCGTCTAAAATAGTTTGAAGCAACTTAATGTGGCTTATTTTTTTTATAAAATAATCATTTCTCCACTTCTCTAATAAATTTAAGAAAGTACTTAATCCAATCTTAGTTTTGGGCTTTATTTGATTTAGTTCAATTAATTTTTGAGATGATTTTTCAAAAGAGAAATCATTCTTTTTTGAATATTCAGAAATTTGTTTAAGTGTACTATCTCCCACAGATCTCTTTGGTACATTTACTATTCTTTCAAATGCAAGATCGTCTTTATTTTGATTAACTATCCTAAGGTAAGCTATACAATCCTTTATTTCAGCTCTTTCATAAAATTTAATACCACCAACTATTCTATAAGGCATACCTATTTTTAAAAATCTTTCTTCAAATTCTCTTGTTTGAAAAATAGCTCTTACCAAAATTGCTACGTTATTTAGTTTATATTTTTTTGATATTTCTTTTTCCAAAATTTCGGATACCCCAATAGCCTCATCTTTTCCATTCCTAAAACAATTTAATTTAATTAAATCACCTTTTTCTTTGTTTGATTTTAAGTTTTTACCTAGTCTATTATCGTTGTTACTTATTAAACTTGAAGCAACACTCAATATATTTTGGGTAGATCTATAGTTTTCTTCAAGTCTTATGATTTTAGTATTTTTATAAACTTTATCAAATTCTAGGAAATTTTTAATTTCGGCACCTCTCCAACTATAAATAGATTGGTCATCGTCACCTACACAACAGATATTATCATGGGACCTTGTTAAGAGTTTTAACCATTTGCTTTGAATAAAGTTTGTATCTTGATACTCATCTACCAAAATATATTTTAGTTTTTTTGAATACATTTCATTAATGTCAATATTTTTTTCAAAAATTGAAACACAATGGAGAATTAAATCACCAAAGTCACATGTATTAAGATTTAATAGTTTTTCTTGATAAATTTTATAAATTTTTAGTAATTGTCTTTCTAGACCATCTCCTTTCTTTAAAATCACATCATTAGGATACCAGGAATTATTTTTCCATTTGTTAATTAGTGAGATTATATAATTAGGAGATATTTTTTTTATATCAATATTTTCAGAGTTACATATTGTTTTTATTAATCTATTTTGATCATCTTGGTCAATTATTGTAAAATTTTGATTTAGACCTGCTGCTTTGGCATGTCGTCTCAAAATTTTTGCACAAATTGAGTGAAAAGTTCCTAGCCAAGGTAAACCTACCTGCTTGTTACCCATAATCTTTGTAATACGAATTTGCATTTCTCTTGCTGCTTTATTTGTGAAAGTTACAGCTAAAATCTCGTTAGGAAATGCTTTATTCTTATCTAAAATATGCGCAATCCTAGAAGTTAGAACTTTTGTCTTGCCTGAGCCAGCTCCTGCAACTATCAAAAGAGGACCTGAAATATGTAAAACCGCCTCTTTTTGAGAGTTATTTAAATTATTAAAATATTCAGGATTTATCATTTTAAGTAAAAACACTATAAATGATTTATTAAAATATGAAATATTTAAAATTCAAAATAAATTCATTTATTAACAGTTTAAAAAAAATTTTTTTGACTAAAAAAAAAACTAAAAAAAAAAGTCTACATTTACTTTTTTTACAAATTATTAATTACATTAAAATCGATATTAAAAAGAAAATTTATGTATTAGCATATAACATAAAAACAACTTTTAATCTTAATGTAACAATATTTATATGTAGTTTAATTTTTTTTTTATATTTAATTTACATTTCAGTACCAGGTATTATTTATAATAAATCAATACAAAACTATTTGACCAAAATATTGCAAATTAATTACCATTTTAATTTTTCGCTTTCACCCAAAATTAAATATTCAATTTTACCAAAGCCCCATTTTGAAATTCAAGATGTTATTATATTTAATAAAAAGGGAGATTATGAAAAAAACTTTGCGCAGATAAAAAAATTGAAAATTTTTTTAAATCAGGAAAGCTTTTTAAAAAAAAATAATTTACAGATAAATTATATAGAAATATATAATTCAAATTTTTTCGTAGTAAAATCGGACTTGGAATATTTACAAAATTTTTTTGAAAAAAAATATTTCAAAAAACCTCTTATTATTAAAAAAAGCACTTTTTTTTACAAGGATGATAATGACGAGACAGTAGCTCTTTCAAATTTAAAGAAAGTTAATATTTATAAAGATTCGATAAAGAATCAATATTTGGTAAGATCTAATGGTGAAATTTTTAATCTTCCATTTATTTTTAATTGGAAAAAAGATGACAATAAATTTGAGATAATAAGCAATATTAAATTTAAAAAAATCAATTTTAGTATACTCAATCAAAATAAAAATTTTATGCAAAATGAACAAACAAGAAATATTCAAATTAAGTATAATAAATCTAAATATATTATTGACTACAAAATAAAAGATGAAATTATTAATTTTTCCTCATCAAATTCATTTGTTGGTACTAATAAACTTTTATATTCAGGAACTATGTCATTAAATCCGTTTAGCTTTGACGTAATATCAACACTAAGTAAAATTAAATTAGAAGATGATATAATAAATAATATTTTACTTCAGCAAATAATATCAAAAAAATTTTTATTAAATAAAAATTTTAATGGAAAATTAAAAATAAAAAGTGACAATTTTCTTAACAATCCATTGTTTAATAAAATTGATTTAAAAGTAAATTTTGTTGGAGAAAATATAGATTTAAGTGATACTATATTGACCAATGAAAAGATTGCTAAGTTAAATTTTCTAAATAGTAAATTATACGAAGATAAAAATAATATTTTCTTAAAGAGCAGTTTTGAATTACAAATTCTGGATCGAAAAAAATTCTATAATAAATTTGTAGTTGCAAAAGCAAATAGAGTAGATTTAGAAACCATTAATTTTGATCTAATTATAAATTTAACTAAGAACAATATTAAAATTGTTAACATTGTTATACCTGAACTCAAAGGTAATGTACCTAATGAAAAGCTTGATAATTTAATTTATGAATTTAATAGTGGAGGTATTAAAGTTTCAAATTGGATAGAACTAAAAAATTTTACAAATCTTATAATTTCATCCTATGCAGGTTGAACCATATTTTTTGGGTTAACAATCTTATCATAATCTTTTTCTTTTATTAATCCAGATTTTATTGCTTCTTCTTTTAACGTTGTTTTATTTTTAAGTGCTTTTTTTGCAATCATTGCAGCGTTGTCATATCCGATTTTTGGGACTAATGCGGTTATTAGCATTAAGGTATTTGCTAAATCTTTTTTTATCTTATCTGAATTAGCTTTAATTCCTTTAACACAATATTTTGCAAAATTTTTAGAACTGTCAGACATTATATCGATTGATTGAAGAATGTTATGAGCAATCAAAGGTTTAAAAACATTTAATTCAAATTGTCCTTGCGAACCTGCCAGTGTAATACCTGTGTGATTACCAATTACTTTGACACACACCATTGTGACTGCCTCAGATTGTGTAGGATTAACTTTTCCAGGCATAATCGATGAACCTGGTTCATTAGATGGTAATATTAATTCACCGTATCCAGCTCTTGGCCCAGAACCTAAAAAGCGAATGTCATTTGCTATTTTCATTAAGCAAACTGCTGCTGTGTTTAAAGTGCCTGAAAAATTTACAATTGGATCGTGAGCTGCTAGAGCAGCAAATTTATTTCTCGCTGGTAAAAATTTTAATTTAGTTATTTTACTTATTTCTTTACACATTTTTTTGTCAAAATGTTTTTTTGTATTTATTCCTGTGCCAACTGCTGTACCACCTTGAGCCAAGAAATATATTTCATTTAATGACCTCTTTATTCTAATAATACAATCTTCAAGTTGAGATTGGTAACCCGAAAATTCTTGACCTAAAGTTAGAGGGGTAGCGTCTTGAAGATGTGTTCTGCCCACTTTAATTATATTTTTAAATTTGTTTACTTTTTTCTTTAGTTCTTTATTTAAAATTTCCAAACTTGGTAGAAGTTTTTTTTTAGTTTCCAAAGCAATTGCTATATGCATGGCTGTAGGAAATACATCGTTAGTAGACTGAGATTTATTCACATGGTCATTAGGATGTATGGGTTTTTTGGATCCTTTCTTTCCTCCCATCAATTCAATTGCTCTGTTAGATATCACCTCGTTAACATTCATATTAGTTTGAGTACCTGATCCAGTTTGCCAAACTTTTAGTGGAAAGTTATCATCTAGTTTACCTTTTATTATTTCATCTGAGGCTTTAATTATTACATTTGCTATTTTTGCATTCATTTGATTTTCTTTTTTATGCACAATAGCTGCAGCTTTTTTAATAACAGCAATAGATTTTATGAGAATTTTTTTTACATAAATTTCCCCAATATCAAAATATTTTTTTGACCTTTGTGTAGATGCACCCCAATATTTATCATTTGGAACATTTATAGATCCAATACTGTCAAATTCTTTCCTAAATTTCATTTGGATAATTATGTTTTTCTTATACATTAAAAAATAAAAGAATCATATAGGAGACACATGACAAATTTTGAAAAAGTTGGTTTATTTATGAAAACATTTGGTCAAGAGGTAAAAAATCACTCAAGTTTAAGTAGTAAAAAAATAAATAATTTAAGGATAAGTTTAATAGAAGAAGAACTTAAAGAGTTTAAAGATGCCATATTTAATAAAGATATTAAAGAAGTTGCAGATGCATTAACTGACATACTCTATGTTACTTACGGAGCTGGACACGCATTTGGAATAAATCTTGACAATTGTTTCAGCGAGGTTCAGAGATCTAATATGAGCAAATTAGGCAATGATGGTAAACCAATCTATAATGAACATGGTAAAGTTATGAAAGGTCCAAATTATTTCAAACCTGATTTAAAAAAATTTTTATCTTAATTTAATTATTTAAAATAAACATAAGCACATCACTAATCAAATACATAGAAACGGTAAATCCTATAAAAAAGTTCCAATACATAAATGAAACTGTTCTGTTTCTTATCCTTCTTTTTCTTACAAACTCTTTATCATCTAAATCTGATATATCCCTAACTCCTTTAACTTGATAATCATATGACCATCTCCAGACAGAATTTCCAAATCTTTCATCTGTCTTATTGTAATACCTTATCCAAGCAGTTATATATTGATGTAAAAGATAAATTATAAATAGAGCTAAGGAACCAAGAATCATAGTTTAATTTTATATAAATATTAAATTATATGAATATTAGATTAATTCCGAGTCAAAATCGACTTGTAATAAATAATTAGATCATGAAAATTTGCTTTGTTATCCCCACTTACAACGATGAAATAAGTCTAAAAGAACTTGTCAAAAATATTAATAAAGAGTTAAAGAATTTTATTCTTCATTTCATTATCGTTGATGATTGTTCTGAGGATGATTATTTAAGCATCTCTAATTTTCAAAAAATTGACTTAATTAAATTAAAAAAAAATCAAGGAAGTCAAAATGCAATATCAAAAGGTTTACAATATGTGAAAGATAAAAATCTTGAATTTGATTATTTGATCGTAATGGACTCGGATGGAGAAGATAGGCCTAATGACTTAAAATTACTTATATCGGAAGCCATTAGAAAGAATGATAATTCTATTATATTTGCATCAAGAGGAAAGAGGTTGGAGATCTTTACTTTTAAGTTTTTTTATTTTTTTTACAAGTTGATTTTTAGAATTTCTACAGGAAAAAAAATAAATTTTGGAAATTTCTCGTGTATACCAAAAAAATTTTTAGGCGAAGTCACTAAGATATCATTTTTAAATTTACATTTTGCGGCAGGAATAATAAAATCAAATTTGTCCTATAGCGACATTAAATGTGATAAAGGCCCTAGATATGCAGGTGAATCAAAAATGAGTTTCAAAAATTTATTTATACACGGTTTTAAAGCTTTTTCGATTTTCCTGAAAGAAATTGCAATTAGATCCTTAATATTTATTTGTTTTGTAAATATTATTTTATTATTAATCTTAGATTTTATTATTATATTTAAACTAAATTTATTGCTTTTACTTTTTGCAATGCCTTTGCTTATATATTTATATAGATTACAAAAATTAAAAAAATAATTTATAATTAATGAGAAATCTTCATAGTCAAATTGATATTTTCTACAATACAAAGAAATGGAAAAATTATTGGACACAAGGACTATCTAACTTTATCAGAGGAGATATATTAGATGTTGGCTCTGGCACTGGTTCTAATATACCTTTTTATTCAAAAGTAAGCAAAACATCTCAAATCACATGTCTTGAACCTGATAAAAAATTATTCAATAATTTGAAAAAAAAACACGAAAATAAAAAAAAAATTATAATAAAGAATTTAAAAATATCTCAATTTAAAAGTCCGAAAAAATATAAAACGATAATTTATGCAGATGTTCTTGAGCATATTAAAAATGATTTCAAAGAATTAAAAATGGCATTAAGTCATTTAAAAAAAAATGGAAGATTAATTATTCTATGTCCTGCTCATAATTTTTTATTTACTTCATTTGATACAAATGTTGGACACTTTAGAAGATATAATAAAAGTATGTTTAAAAGTTTTGAAATAAAAAATGCTGAAATTGAAAAACTTTATTATTTAGATAGCTTAGGTTTTTTTTTGAGTTTATTGAATAAACTTTTATTAAAAAGAGACCCTAAAAAAAAAGAAATAAAATTTTGGGATAATTTCATTGTACCGTTATCTAAAATATCAGATTTATTGCTTTGCAATCTGTTTGGCAAATCTATTATTTGTGTGTATAAAAAAAGTAATTAAACAATTAAATCGAATAAATGAAAAAAATAATAATTACAGGAGGTCTTGGATATATTGGTACAGAATTATGTAAAATTTATTCAGGCTATAGTTGGAATGATCAAATAACTGTAATTGATAATAGATTTATCTCAGAAAGAGTAAACCAAATTAGAAACTGGAATATGAATTTTGTTCAAGGAGATATTCTTGATAAAGAATTAATACATGAGCACTGTCGGGACGCAGATATTGTCCATCACTTAGCAGGTATAACTGATGTTCCGAGAGTTAAAAAAGAAAGTAACAAAAAACATGATGATAAGATTAGACTCAATGGAGAACAAGGAACACAAAATATATTAGATGCAATTAGCGATAAATGTAAAATAATTATGCCCTCTTCTCATGTAGTTTATGAAGGAATCGATAAAGTAAAAATAGATATTGATGAAAATGAAGAAACATTACCAGTATTGGCTTATGCTAAATCAAAAGATTTTAATGAAAAACAATTAAAAGCTTCAGGAAAAAAATATATTATTTTAAGATTAGGCTCTGTTTACGGATATTCTACTGATACAGCCAGAGTTGATATAATGACAAACTTTTTTTCAAAGATAGCTTCGCAAAACGGTACTTTAAGACTTTTTGCTGGTGGTCGACAGGTTAAAAGTTTGGTTCCACTAATTGATGTTGCAAGATGTTTTAAATTTATGGAAGAAAGAAAAGATTTATCTTACGATATTTTCAATTTAACCAAAGATACAGTCACAGTTAAAGAAGTTGCTGAATTATGCAAAAAATATAATCCAAGAGTAATTTTAAGAGAAACAAATGATGAAATCCCGAACATGGGTTTTTCACTGTCTAATAAAAAAATTTTGAAAACAGGTTTCAAGTTTTTATATGGACTTGAAGAATGTGTTAAAGAAATGATTTTAAAATGGTCTAAGCAAAATTTAATAAAAGATCTTGAATATGTCAGAGATGGAGATAATGATTTTATTGATGAAAGAGGAAAAATCATTAACTATGAATTAACCGAGCCAATAAATTTAATAGGTCTAATTCACTCTAAAAAAGGAACGATTAGAGCAAATCATTACCATCCCCAACAGGAGCAAAAATGTTTGTTCACAAAAGGACAAATCATAGAAATTTTTCAAGATATACTCAACCCTAATTCACCAAAAGTTACCCAGGTTGTTAGCGAAGGTCAGTTATCAATAATAAAACCTAATGTAGCGCACACAATGGTTTTCACAAAGGATACCACTTTTCTAAATTTAGTAAGAGGAGACAGAGATCATGAAAATTATGGGATTTCTCATACTATAAGACATTCGTTTGTCGATGAAGAGGAAAAAGATCTTTTAATGAATTGTTATAAATTTGAGTGTAGATCTTGTGGAAACGACAAATTAAAGAGAGTAGTCTCTCTTGGGTATCAGCCTTTAGCAAATAATTTATTAAATAAAAAAAATGATAAAAGTGAGCTGTACCCGCTAGAAGTAAATTATTGTGATAAATGCCATAACTGTCAACTTTCTGTGGCTGTAGACCCAAAAAAAATGTTTTCTACTTATTTATATACATCATCAACATCTGCTATTTTTAGAGAACATTTTGTGTGTGCTGCAAAAGATTATGTTAAAATGTTTAAATTAAAACCAAGTAAATCGTATATTATTGACGTTGGAAGCAATGATGGTATAGGATTAAAACCATTTAAAGATCTTGGTTTTAAAAATATTTTAGGCATAGAGCCGGCTAAAAACCTAGCAAAATTAGCTAATAAGAATAAGTTAAAAACTTTTAATGGATTTCTTAATAAGAAAAATATTAGCAAAATTAAAAAGAATGCTGATTTAATTATGGCATCAAATGTATTTGCTCATTCAGATAATTTAAAAGAAATGGCAAAATGCATGTTCCAACTTTTAAGTAAAAAAGGCACAATAGTTATTGAAGTTCAGCATATACTAAATACTTTAAAAGATTTAACGTTTGATAATATTTATCATGAACATTATAATTATTGGTCATTAACTTCCTTAAAAAACTTTTTTAATCAATTTAAGGTAAAAATATTTAAAGCAGAAAAAATCGATACTCATGGTGGCTCAATAAGAATTTACATTAAAAAAGACAAAAATATAAAAATTGATAAAAGTGTTAGTAAAATTCTAAAAGAGGAAGAAGATTTTGGTATTAAAGATTTTAAGACTTATCAAGAATTTGGCAAGAAAGTGTATATGATTAGAGAAAATACTATTAAGAATCTAAAAAGACTCAAAGATAAAAAAGAAACTATCATTGGTTATGGAGCACCTGCAAAAGCAACAACTGCTTTAAACTTTTTTGGTATAAGTAAAGAGATTGACTATATAATTGAAGATAACAAATTAAAGCATAAAAAATTTATACCAGGTGTAAAAATACCAATTTATTCGAAGGATAAAATACCACCAAAAAAACCAATAATTTTAGTTCTTGCTTGGAATTTTTATAAAGATATTAAAAAAAATAATTTAGATTTAGGAAAAGAGTTTATTAATATTAAGTCGTTAGAGAAATAGATCTCTAAAATATTATTTTTTTGTTTGTAGTGGGGCGTTCTGTTGCCAGGTGCCCCAAACCCCGTAACTTAATTAAAAAATTAATTAAGCTGCAAGTGCAAATTTATTATTTGCAATTATAAATAGCCCGTTACGGTGGAACTATTCCGAACGAAAGAAAGACTTTTAGACATCCGTCGATCCTAGTTCACCCCCATAAGTTGTAACTTTTTGGTGGAGGTGGTGGGTACTGCCCCCACGTCCGCAATGTTTATTACGAAATTCGTTTATCGTCGTAGTTGGAAATCCAACATGCTTAATATAGAACTAAAACTAAAATTTACAATCATTGTGTTAAGTTAAGTTTTATGAATATTTTTAAAGATAATTCTAAAATTTTAATAATCTTTTTACTTTTCTATTTAATATTACTGAATCTTTTTCAATTATCTGAGCAACATTGGAGTTCAATTTTAGATCAAGATATAATTATAATATATAATTCTCTACTTGTATCATCTGGAATTGAGCAGGAATTTAGAGATCATCCAGCTTATACCACCTTTACTTTCCTTGGAGTAATTTTTAAGTTTTTATCGTTTTTTTTTGAAAATTTTACAATACAAGAGGTTCTTAACTCAGATAATATTGATAAAAATTTGCAAAATTTTTTCATTATCGGAAGAATTTTAAATAGTGTTTATTTATTGTTGTTAACTTTAGTACTTTTAAATATTTTAAAAAATCTAAATATTAAAAAGAACTTGTCAGTTCTTCTTATCTTTTTAATTGTTATTTTACAGGATACTTACGAATTACTTTTTCTGATAAGATCCGAGGTTTTGTCGATTTTAATGATCTTATTTTTTTTAAACTTTTTAATTAAATTTATTAAAAAGAAAAAAATTAATCACTTAATCATTTCAGGTTTCTTTTTATGTCTAGCTATGCTGGCTAAAATACAAGTAATATTTCTATTTTTTACATTTTTGATTAGTTTACCGTTCTTAATAAATTATATTAACTCTTCAAAACAAAATATTTTTTATAACAAAAATTATTATATTTTAAACATTGCTTTTTTATTTTTGTTTTTAGCAAGCTATATCTTAACTCAATCAATATTTGATATTACTTTTTTGAGTGAATTGAACGATGAAAGATACTATTTTGCACAAAATCTAGACACTACGCTTTTAATACTGTTTGTGATTTTTTATTCTTTTTATATAAATATTTTAACCAAAAAAAATTTAACTAAACCTTATGAAATAGTAATAATTATTTCCTCTATTTTAACGGGATTTATTCTTTGTGTCTTATTTATAATATTTTTAGACATAATTAATTTAATTCCTTTTAATAAATCAATTTTAACAAGATTAACAAATCCATTAGAGCATATGTTAGTATTTACAAGTGCATATAAACCCAATGTAGGAATATCAGATGGTATAAGTAGTATTATTTCTGGGTTCGGTGGTTTCTTGGATGTGAACTTTGACAAAAATACCGACATATCAACTATTCTATATCTCGATCCAAGGAATTTTTTTAGAACTTTGCAAGTGTTCTTGTTTATTTTTTTAATTTATTTTTCAATTAAAAAAATAAAATATAAAAATATTCACTATTTATCAATTTCATTATTTATCGGTATCATAATTCAGTATTTAGGTTTCAATTTACGTGAAACTCACGGCTATAATATGTATCTTTTTCCTTTATATTTAATCATAGCTTCAATTATATTTAGTGAACTAAAGAAAAAAGCAATAGTGGTCTCTTATTTGGTTCTATTTGTAGTTTTCATAAGTGAAAATATAGTTCTATCTGATATTCATAAAAATGCTTTTTCTAGGGAGCCAAGAGTTTATGAAATTTGCAAGTACGAAAAAATTGAAACTTCCAAATGGAGAAATTCAGAAAATTATTTAAATAATTATAATAATACTGCATTCATCAAATTAGTAAGAGACCCAAAATCTTGGTTCTACAAATATACTAAAAAATTTGCCCCATCTATAAATCAAAATGGTAAAATAAAAGGATTAGAGTCGGAAGATATATTTTTTAAAAAATATTGTAATCAAATCAAAAATGAGAAAAATTTCAGGTCTCACTCTTATAAGTTGAAACTATAATAATTACTATCTGTGTTGGAAAATTGATTGCAATACTATACAAACATATTTTATAGATTCTATATTAATAATTATTAATGAAATTAACTAAAGAACAAGAGCAAGAGATAAAAGATTTACAAACTCAGGAAAACAAGACTAAGAGAGTAGTTGCCCCAGAGCTTGAAAAAATTCTTTATGATGCAATTTCAGTATTAGATCATGGATTTGTGAGGGTTATAGATTACATGGGAGACGATACATCTATCGTTCAAGCAGCAAGAGTATCATATGGAAAAGGTACAAAAAAAGTATCTACAGATAGTGGATTAATAAAATATTTAATGCGTCATTGGCACAGCACACCATTTGAAATGTGTGAAATTAAATATCATGTAAAGCTTCCTATATTTATTGCAAGACAATGGATAAGACATAGAACAGCCAATGTAAATGAATACTCAGCACGTTATTCAATTTTAGATAAAGAATTTTACCTTCCAAAAAATGAACACTTAGCTGCGCAATCAAAAAGTAACAGACAAGGTAGAGGAGAGGTGCTTCAAGGCGAGCAAGCAAAAAAGGTTTTAAGTCTTTTAAAAAACGATGCTGAACGAACATACGAAAATTATGAAACAATGTTAAATGAAAGATACGATGGTTCAGTTGTTGATGAAAAAGAAACTGGACTAGCAAGAGAACTTGCTAGAATGAATTTAACTTTAAATACTTATACACAGTGGTACTGGAAAACAGATCTTTTAAATTTAATGAATTTTTTAAGATTAAGAGCTGATCATCATGCTCAATATGAAATAAGAGCTTATGCAGATGTCATGTTGGATACTTTGAAAAGATGGGTGCCAACAACTTATGAAGCATTTATGGATTATAGAGTAGGTGGCACAGAGGTGTCATCTAAAGGTAAAATAATCATTCAAAAACTTATAAGTGGTGAAAAAGTAGACCCTGAACAGTCAGGTCTTTCAAAAAGGGAGTGGAATGAGCTTATGACGGCCTTAGAACTTAAAGACAAATTGATTTAAATTATAAATATTTCTTGTTATATCAGTGATTAAAATGAGACTTTTTAAGACAGATTTAATATTTAGATATTTTAAAATAATTCCGTTATTTATTTTTATTTTTTTTAATTCAATTGCTTTTGGAGAAGTTTCATCATTTGTTGACAGTAAAGATATTACTCAAAGAATTGCACATGGGATAGCATTTAACGCAAATGGAACCAAAATGTTTATCTCTGGCTCAAGTCAAAATAAAGTTTATGAATTTGATTTAACTGTGGGTTTTGATGTTTCAACAGCTACAAGAAATTCTAACGAATGTACTCATTCAGACGAAGATGAAGATGTAATTGGTTTAAAATTAAGTTCAGATGGAACTAAAATGTTTTTAATCGGTTCAGACTCTGAAGCAGAAGGAATAGAAGAGTATAAATTAGATACTGCTTATGATGTCTCATCTTGTGACTTTGTGACTACACACTTTGAGGGAGAGATGAATATAAGAGATATTGCATTTAACAATAGTGGAACAAAATTATTTATCTATGATGGAACTGGTAATGACTTTATTAAAAAATATTCACTCACAAGCCCTTTCAATATTTCAAACGCTACTTTTGAACAACAATCTACCGGAACAAGTAGTAAAACCTTTTCACAACTTGAAGGTAATCCACAGGGATTAGCATTCAGTTCTGATGGTTCTAAAATGTATATAACAGGACATGGAAAAGATAAAGTTCAAGAATTCAATTTAAGTACACCATTCGATTTATCTAATATAAAAAAAGAAGGGGGTTACGATGTTTCAGGTGAAGTTGATCAAGTTTCAGGTATAGCATTCAGTTCAGATGGTTTAAAAATGTTTGTTTTAGATTTTAAAACAAACAATAAAACTGTTAGTGAATATAATTTAAGTTGTGGTTTTGGGGTGATTAATTGTATTGATCCAACAGCTAATAAAGATGATGTTGCTTCTATTGAGACTCAATCTGAAAGCGCAAAAAAATTAATACAACACACCACATATCCAGTGATCAATCGTATGCAATGGTTAAGAAGGAACAACAGTAGGGGAAATTTAACTAATCAAAATATTAAATTTCAATTTAATAATGAAATTTTAAACTCTTTATCAAAAACGTTGCTACCAGTTTATTTATCTAATTATAATTCTTCAAACACCGATAATGAAAATTCTAGTTGGTCTCTATGGAGCGAAGGAACAATTAGCGTAGGTCGAATAGGTGATACCTCTGTTTCATCCTCCAAAAAAATAAATACTTCAGCAATCACACTAGGTGCAGACAAAAGAGGTAAAGATAACATAATGAGAGGTATTGCATTAAGATTTGGAAGTGATGATGTTGATGTGGGAGACCTTGGAAGTTCATTGAATATGAGTACATTTGGTCTGACTTTTTATGAGACTAAACCAAAAGGAGAAGAAAGATTTACTGATCACTTATTAGGTTTAAGTTTCGTAAATTCTGATTTAATTAATAATAGTGGTTCAACTTCAACTAATGGTAAGAGATCAGGAGAGCAAATGTATGGCTCTTTTAGTTTAAGAGATACTCTTTCAAAAAATAACTTAAATTTTACACCCAAAATTAAAATAGACTACGGTGTAACACATTTTGCAGAATATACAGAAACAGGTGCTGCAGGTTTAAATTTAAAATTTAAAGATCAGTACATTGGAAATTTTATTACCTCAGTTGGTGCTAATATTGATAAAAAATTCGATTTAAAAAATAAGTCTTTTTTACCTTATTTTGATTTTAATTACTCTGCTGATATGAGCCCGTCAACAAAGCAAAAATTTTCATATTCTTCAAGTGGAGATAAATACACTTTAGATAACATTAATAATGCCACCCACAGTGTTCATACTGGAATAGGTTTTGATTTAATTACAGATAGTGGTTTTAATTTAATGACAAAGTATACTAGAGACCAAATTTCAGGAGGTAGTTACAATGATAATTTTGTAATTGCAGGAGATTATAGAGCTTCGTACAATTCATCTTACGCTCTTTCTATTCATGAAACTTCAACTGAAATAGCTTATAAAAGAAAGCATAATAATTTAAATGTTGATGTTACTAGCAATTTAGACTTTTTTGCTGAAGATCCAGAATATGGTATTTATTTAAAACTCTATACCTTACATTAAAATTAATTTTCAATAAATGAGGATTTAATTTTTTTTGCTATATCTAAATAAATTTTTGATATTTCATTATCTGGATTACTCTCAACAATTGGTTTTCCTTGATCACCTGACTTACCAACTTCAGGATCAATAGGAATTTCACATAAAAATTCTTTACTGAATTCTTCTGCGGTTCTTTTAACCCCGCCTTCTCCAAAAATAGGATATTTTTTTCCATCTTCTCCCTTAAAAAAGCTCATATTATCAACAAGTCCGATAATTTTAACACCTAATTTATCAAACATTCTTATCCCTCTTTTTACATCTTGAAGTGCAAGTTCTTGGGGAGTTGAAACAATTATAGCTCCATCCATCTCTATTTCTTGTGCAAATGTTAGCTGAGTATCACCTGTGCCAGGAGGCATATCTACAATAATAAAATCTAGATTATTCCAACTGACTCTTTGTGCAAAAGTTTTTATAGTACTAGTTACCATAGGTCCTCGCCAAATCATTGGAGTTTGTTCGTCAGTTAGAAATCCTATCGACATACATTGAATGTCGTATTTAACAATAGGTTTTAAATTCGAGCCATCACTCTCGGGTTTTTGATTAATTGAAAAAAGTTTAGGTAATGACGGACCATAGATATCAGCATCTAATATTCCTATTTTGCAACCTAAATTTTTTAATGCTAAAGCTAAGTTTGTAGCAAAAGTAGATTTTCCAACACCACCTTTGGCACTTGATATTGCTAAAGTAAATTTAGTGCCCTGTATTGGGTTTTTAACAAAGGTTTTTTTATAAGGTTTTCCTATCATTGCTACATTAAGTCCGAATTTTTAAGGGATCTTTTAACATACTAAACTTGTTTTTCCCAACAAAGACACTATATAAAGTGAATGGTTGATGATTTTAGAAGTAGAGGTGGTAGTCCATGGGGATCCCCTCCAGGTGGCGGTGGAAATGGCTCAGGAAGAAGAGGCCCAACACCCCCGAATATCGACGAGATCATTAAAAATTTACAAGACAAGATAAATAGATTTTTACCAAGCGGTGCATCCAAAGGTGGAAAACCAATAATATTTGGAATTTCAATTTTATTAATAATTTGGGCATTAAGTGGTTTATACCGAGTTTTACCAGATGAGCAGGGGGTTGTCTTAAGATTTGGAAAATTTGTTTCGACTACTCAACCAGGTTTGAACTATCATATACCTTTTCCAATTGAAAGCGTCATTACTCCAAAAGTTACAAAAGTAAATAGAATTGATATCGGATTTAGATCTGAAAGAGACACTGGATTTAGTTCAGGTGTAGTTGCGGATGTACCAGAAGAAAGTTTGATGTTAACTGGAGACGAAAATATTGTAAATATAGATTTTTCTGTATTTTGGGTAATAAAGGATGCGGGTAAATTTCTTTTTAAAATTCAAGATCCAGAAGGTACAGTAAAAGCGGCCGCAGAAACTGCGATGAGAGAGGTAATTGCTAAAAGCAATATTCAACCGATTTTAACAGAGGGGAGATCTGTAATTGAACAAGAAACTGAAACAATTATTCAACAAATTTTAGATGAATACCAGAGCGGTATTCAAGTAACGCAAGTTCAAACGCAAAAAGCAGATCCACCAGATCAAGTTATTGATGCATTTAGAGATGTACAAGCAGCAAGAGCAGATATGGAAAGATCTAAAAACGAGGCTGAGGCGTATGCTAATGACGTTATTCCAAGAGCAAGGGGTGAAGCTGCTAAAATACTTCAAGCTGCAGAAGCTTATAAAAAGGAAGTTGTTGCAAAAGCCGAGGGTGAAGCAAGTAGATTTTTATCTATTTTTAATGAGTACAGAAAGGCTAAAGAAGTAACTCAAGAAAGAATGTATCTGGAGACAATGGAAAAGGTTCTTGCAGACATTGATAAAGTTATAATTGATAAAGATTCAGGATCGGGAGTTGTTCCTTATCTGCCATTACCAGAACTAAAGAAAAAAACTAATTAATATGAAAAAATTTGCATTACCAATAGTACTAGTTATAGCTTTCACAGCCTTCTTTTCTATTTTTATTGTAAAAGAAGTTAACCAAGCAATTGTTTTACAATTTGGTGATCCAAAAAAAATAATATTAAAACCAGGTATAAATTTTAAATTACCATTCATCCAAAACGTTGTTTATTTAGATAAAAGAATCTTGAATTTGGATACACCACCCGAAGAAGTAATTGCATCAGATCAAAAACGTTTAATTGTCGATGCTTTTGCAAGATTCCAAATTATTGATCCATTAAAATTCTATATATCAGTTGGCAATGAAAGAGTTGCGAGATCAAGACTGTCAACAATTATCAACTCTAGAATAAGAAACGTTTTAGGTCAGCAAGAATTGCAAACATTATTATCACAGGATAGAACAAAACAAATGGCATTAATACAAGAAGGTGTAAACAATGAAGCTGAAAATTTTGGAATTAAAATAGTTGATGTAAGAATTAAAAGAGCTGATCTTCCACAAGCGAACAGTGATGCAATTTACAGAAGAATGCAAACTGAAAGGGAAAGAGAAGCAAAAGAATTTAGAGCTAAGGGCGCAGAAATGGCTGTCACAATAACATCAACTGCTGACAAAGAGGTTACAGTAATACTAGCAGATGCAGAAAAAAAATCTCAGATTATGAAGGGTGAAGGTGATGGAAAAAGAAATAAAATATTTGCAGATGCCTTTGGTCAAGATCCACAATTCTTTGCTTTTTATAGAGCAATGCAAGCTTATGAAAAAGCCCTAATAGGTGGTGAAACTTCTCTAATTCTTTCACCAGATAGTGAATTTTTTAAATTCTTTGGAGATATAAAAGCAAAACAATTAAATCAGTAAAAATATGAAAGAAATAATAGTCGCTTTTGGACTATTTTTATTTATAGAAGGTGCTTTATACGCCTTATTTCCTACAAAAATGAGAAATATGTTAGAAAAGCTAAAGTTGATGAAAGACTCTCAACTAAGAATTGGAGGAATAATATTTGCATTAGTTGGTTTTTCAATCATCTGGTATATGAAAGTTTTATGAGAGTAATATTAAAAAAATATTTTACTTTGATTTTGTTGTTTTCAATAGCAACAATCTTTCCAACTAATTCCCAGGATAGACCAGCCTCTTTCGCTGATTTGGCAGAGGAGTTAATGCCATCTGTTGTAAACATTTCAACAACGACAACCGTAGTACAAAATACAAATCCTTTTCCTTTTGAATTTCCTCCAGGTTCCCCGTTTGGAGATATGTTTAAAGAATTTGGCTCACCTCAGAAAAGAAAAGCAAGCGCACTAGGCTCAGGTTTTGTGATAAATAGTAACGGGATAGTTATAACAAATAATCATGTTATAAAGGGTGCAGAAGATATTGTAGTTAGATTTAGTAATGATAAAGAATATAAAGCAGAAATTATTGGTGCAGACCCATTATCAGATGTTGCAGTACTAAAAATTAAATCTGATGACAAATTTCAACCTGTTAAATTTGGAAACTCTGACAAAGCCAGAATAGGTGACTGGGTTATAGCGATTGGAAATCCTTTTGGTTTAGGCGGGACCGTTACTTCAGGAATAATTTCAGCAAGAAATAGGAACATTGGATTGTCAAGATATGAAGATTTCATTCAAACAGATGCATCAATTAATACAGGTAACTCAGGTGGACCTTTATTTAATATGGATGGAGATGTGATAGGAATAAATACAGCAATACTCGGTCAACAAGGCTCAATTGGTATTGGTTTTGCAATTCCATCGAATAGTGCAAAACAAGTAATAGATCAACTAATTGAATTTGGTGAAACTAAAAGAGGGTGGCTAGGTGTAAGAATTCAAAATGTGACAAAAGAAATTGCCGAAATTGAAAAATTAGGAAAAGCGAGAGGTGCATTAGTTGCAAGTGTTGCTCCAGGAAGTCCCTCTGATAAAGGAGGTATTAAAGATGGTGATATTATACTAGAATTTGATGATAAGAAAATTAATGAAATGCAAGAGCTACCATTAATTGTAGCTCAAACAAAAGTTGGAAAAGTTGTTAAACTTAAAGTGTGGAGAAATAAAAAAGAAATAACCAAAACAATTACACTTGGCAGACTTGAAACTTCAGAAGATTTTAGAGCAGAAAGTCCTAAAGTTCCGAAAGTCGAAACAATTAATGCATTAAAGATTGAGGTAAGACCAACAACGAAAGAGGATATTATTCAAAGACAACTTCCTCAAAATGTATCAGGTTTGGTTATAACTAAGATTGAAGCAGATAGCCCAATAAATTATTTAAAAGTAAATGATATTATTGTTGAAGCAGGCAAAAGAAAAGTTAGGTCTGCAAGTCAATTGAATAATTTAGTCAACACAGCATTAAAGTCACAAAATAAAACTATACTAATCGCAATATTTAATAATCAAAATCAAAAAAGATACATCGGTGTAAAATTGGATTAATATGGACCTAAAGTCCAAAATAATTTTAATTTCAGGACCCACAGCATCAGGCAAATCCAAATTTGCAATTAAACTGGCAAAAAAAATTGGCGGCGAAATTATTAATGCTGACAGCATGCAAATATATAAAGAGTGTAAAATTTTATCTGCTAGACCGTCGAAAAAAGATCAAACTGCGATTAAACATCATCTTTATGGCTTTCAAAGTGTAAAAAAAAATTTTTCAGCTGGTCAATGGATAGATTTATGTCTTAAAAAAATTCAAGAAATAAAAAAAAAAAATAAAGTACCTATTATAGTTGGTGGCACTGGGTTATATTTCAAAAGCTTAGTTAATGGAATTGTAAAGATTCCAAAAATTACTTTAAATTTTAGAAAAAAAATTATTAAAATCCAAAAAAAGATAGGTCAAAAAAACTTTTATAATAAATTAATAAAAATTGATCCATTAGTTAAAGAAAAAATATCGATAAATGATATCAATAGATCAATAAGAGCGTATGAAGTAAAAAAAAAAACAAAAATTTCAATTTACGAATGGCAGAAAAAAACTAAAAAATTTTTTAAAGATGAAGATTTTTTAAAAATATATTTTAATTATTCAAAAAAAGATCTTGAAACAAAAATTAAAAAAAGGGTCAACAAAATGCTAAAATTAGGTGCAATTATAGAGGCAAGAAAAATTTTAAATCTTAAACTTAATAAATTAAAAAGTGCAAATCATATAATAGGTATTAAAGAAATTGAGCAATATATTAATAATAAGATCCCAAATAAAAATATTCTTAAACAAAAAATAATCTTTAGAACAATGAAATATGTAAAGAGGCAGTTAACTTGGTCCAGAGGGAATATGCAAGAATGGAAAAAAATAAAATCCTGCGACTTTGACAGCCTATTTAATCTTTAGCAATTTCTTTAAGCTTTTTTTGTTTAAATGGTGGCAACATATTAAATGCTTCTTCATATTTAATAGTTAACTTTTTATTTTCTTCCTCTAGCTTGGAAATTTTATTTTGATAATTTTTAAGCATTTTATCTACTGTTTTTTTTAGTTTTTTGTTTTCTTTTTCAAATTTTTTTATTGTTTCATTTTTCTGTGCCTCAGAAGATAGTCCACTTTCCATTTTTAATGATAGTTTATTAAACTTAAAGTTTTCATGATCTAAAATTAAATCATCTACCTCATCGTTCATTTTAAAAGAAATAATTTTTTTTGGTGGATTTTTAGGATCAAAAATAGGAATTAATCTATTTTCACATTTAGTATTCAAACAATCCTCCAAAGTTAGCTTTATCTCTTCCAATCTTGACTTTTTAGGGTAGTCATCTTCACAACATTCATCATTTATTTTATTGATTGTCGAAATAAATATACTTTTTGTTTTTTTGGGAGGTGTCATTAAATATTTTTGATTCTGCAATTTTAAGACCTTACCAACATCAATTGTGGATTGATTTTTGGGCAAATGAGTTTCACTAAAAGCAAAATTATTTATTAAAAAGAAAATTGCTGAAAAAAATACAACTTGAAGTTTTTTACACATGAGTTAATATCAATTTAAAATAACAATTATGTCAAGAAGTTTAAAAACAGTTATTTTATCTTTCATACTTTCAGTATGGATCACAAATTTTTCGACAGCAGAAGAACGTTTTTGTTTAGATAACACAGGCTTTATGTATCCTTTGTTTACTGAAAAAAAATGCAGTGAGAATGCAGAAGAATTAATTACAAAAAATGAATTCAATTATTTAATTGATTTATCCCAAAATCTAAGAATGGAAAAGTTAACAGAAATAAGAAGTAACCCTAAAATTTATGCTGAAGAGAAAGCCGAAACTAAAATTGAAACCGAAACAAAAACTAACAAAAAAAATCTTACTACTCATGAAAAAAGAAAATTAAAACTCGAGCAGAAAAAATTAGCAAGATTAGCTAGTGAGCTTAAAAAAAAGGAAGAATTTAAAATAAAAAAAGAAAAAAGATTACTGGAACAAAAAAAGAGATTAGCAGAATTATCTTCAAAAAGATTAGCAAAGAATAAAGAAAAAGAATTAAAAAAACAAAAAAGATTAGAGGAAATTGAACGTAAGAAAAAAGAGAAAGAATTAAAAATTTTAGCAAGGAAAAAAGAACAAGAATTAAGAAAACTACAGGCACTTCAGCGAAAAAATAAAATTAACCAAAAAAAAGAGTCACAAAAAATAGCTAAACAAAAAATAATTGATCAACAAAATTTAGACACAGGCAAGTCATCAAACCAAATTGAAAACCAAACAATTAGTCATAATTTAAAAGTTGCCATACTAGATAATAATATTGTTAACAAAAATCTTTTACCTAACATAGATGGTGAGTTAGAGAATTTAATTAATCCGAGCAAAGAAACAGTTGAACAGCTTTTTAAATATAACAAAAATCTTATAGTTCTAATACCTAGAGATTTTCAACGAAGCTCAGTAAGAGTTTCAGAAAATAGAATGTTATCACAACAAGTAATAGGTATAGATCAAATACCAAACCCAGAGATAAATAGAATAGAGGCTGAATTGAGGAGAGCAGAACAAGACTATTTAATTGCTGAAAGGAAGTTCCAGAGAGGGACTGCAGCAGCAACAAACTATAATCCGTATGGTGGTTGGGCTTCAGTGATAAATCAGTGGGCAGGTTTAGCTGAGCAATCAGCCGCAGGAAAAGAGAGAGCTAATGCAAAACAAAGGTTAGAGAGATGGTCAGCAAAACTTTCCTCAACCCCAATGTATTTGGAAAAAGAGAGATTAGGTTCCTACAAATACGATGTAGCAATTATTAAATCTGAAAAAAAATCTGTTTATGATGTGATAAAATTTAATAAAGATAATTATAATTTAATTGAAAATTTCTATATTAAAGAACAAAAAGACTTCAAAATTGCTTACGGAATTAGTTCTCAAGATAAAAACTTAAAAAAATTAAACAATCAATATTCGAGTGAAAATGATCTCTCCGAGTGGAACAATGTTAAAATGGAAAATTTAACAGACCAAACTCTTTTAATGAAAATTAACAATAATCAAAGTTCACGTAAAATTAAATCGAGGGATGTATTTAAACTTTTAGGTAATCAGAAATCAAACAATTCTTTTTGGTCAAACTTGTTTTCATCTAAGCCAAAAAATAAAAGTACAATTTCCTCTAAGTCTTACGAAACAAAAGACTTAAGATTTGACAGTGTCGTTGTTATTAAAAGCCCCTCAGGAATGGGATCGGGGTTTTTTATAAGTTCAGATGAAATACTGACGAATTATCATGTTGTTGAAAACGCTATGTCTATTTCAATAATTGATAAAAATAAAAAAAAATCATCAGCAGTAGTTATAAAAAAAGACTTAAAAAGAGATCTGGCATTGTTAAAGACAAATATGAAAGGAAAACCTGTAATTTTTTTTAACGGAAAACTTAAACAAGGAGACATGGTCGAGGCTTTAGGACACCCAAAGGGTCGTAAATTTTCGTTGACCAAAGGATGGATTAGCGCAGTCAGAAAAGAGAGTAGCACTTATAATGCCACCAATTCTAAGGATGTTTTATTCATACAAACTGATGCAGCTATAAACCCGGGTAACTCTGGTGGTCCATTATTTCTAAAAAATAAAGTTATAGGGGTAAATACTCAAGGATTACATAAAGATACATCCGAAGGTATGAATTTTGCAGTGCATTTCTCAGAAGTACAAAAATTTTTATCACAATAACAGCAGATAAACTTGACCAATTAGCACAACTTCAGCTAGATTGGACAAATGTCAAAATTATATACAGGCGCGGAAATAGTTTTTAAATGTATGGAGGACCAAAATGTTGAATTTATTTTTGGTTATCCTGGTGGTGCTGTATTGCCAATTTACGATGAATTAAAAAATCATGATGGCATTAAACATATACTTGTAAGACATGAGCAAGGTGCAGGACATGCCGCCGAAGGTTATGCAAGATCTTGTGGAAAACCTGGTGTAGTTTTAGTTACATCTGGTCCTGGCGCAACAAATGTAGTTACAGCATTAACGGACGCATATATGGATTCGGTCCCACTGGTTTGTATTTCAGGACAAGTTCCGACACATCTAATTGGTACAGATGCTTTTCAAGAATGTGACACGACAGGAATAACTAGACCTTGTACCAAACATAATTGGTTAGTAAAAGACATTAAGGATTTAGCAAAAACAATCCATAAAGCTTTTGAAGTTGCAACATCAGGAAGACCTGGACCTGTTTTAGTAGATATCCCAAAAGATATTCAGTTCCAGAAAACTAAATATAAAAATTTTAAAAGACAAAAAAAACTAAATGGAAAATCAAATAATAGATTTTCACAAAAAGATATAGATAAACTTATTAAAATGATGAGTAAGGCAACACAGCCAATATTTTATACTGGTGGTGGAGTAATTAATTCTGGTCCTAAAGCGAGCCAACAATTAAGAGAACTTGTCTCAATCACTGGTTTTCCAATAACCTCAACACTACAAGGTCTAGGTTCATTCCCTGGAGATGATAATCAGTTTTTAGGAATGCTTGGGATGCATGGTACGTACGAAGCTAATAATGCTATGCACGATTGCGATCTTATGATTAATATAGGTGCAAGATTTGATGATAGGATAACTGGAAAAATTGATGAATTTTCACCTAAATCTAAAAAAGTTCATATAGATATAGATCCATCGTCTATAAATAAAAACGTAAAAGTAGATCTCCCAATTATAGGTGATGTTTCAGATGTAATTTCTTTATTAATAAAAACAATAAAAAAAAATAAACCAAATTTTTTAAAGTCCAATAAGGAAAATACCTCAAAGTGGTGGGAACAAATTGCAAAATGGAGATCAGTTAATTCTTTAAACTTTGTTAATAGTGATAAAACCATAAAACCACAATTTGCGATACAAAGACTTTATGAGTTAACCAAAAATAAAGATACTTTTATCACAACCGAGGTTGGTCAGCATCAAATGTGGGCTGCTCAACATTATAAATTTGATAAACCAAATAGATGGATGACATCAGGGGGACTTGGAACAATGGGTTATGGTTTACCGGCAGCAGTGGGTGTTCAAATAGCTCATCCTGATAAATTAGTAGTTGATATTGCAGGAGAGGCTTCGGTTCTTATGACAATGCAAGAAATGTCAACAGCTGTTCAGTATAATTTACCAATAAAAATATTTATTTTAAATAATGAATATATGGGAATGGTAAGACAATGGCAAGAATTACTTCATGAAAAAAATTACTCTGAAAGTTATACAGCAGCTCTACCAGATTTTGTAAAACTTGCAGAGGCTTATGGATGTGTAGGAATAAGAGCAAAAACTCCAGACGAGTTAGATCAAAAAATTCAAGAGATGATTGATGTTAAAAAGCCCGTAATTTTTGATTGTTTGGTTGATAAAGAAGAAAATTGTTTTCCAATGATTCCCTCAGGAAAACCTCATAATCAAATGTTGTTAGGGCCTAATGATCAAAAAGAAAATAAAATCACAGGAAAAGGAAAAACTTTAGTTTAATGTCTAAATCTAAATCTGCTTATAGTGATCCAGGTAAAAAGGGAAAATTAGATACACATATAATAGTAGTATGGGTAGATAACGAGGCTGGGGTATTAGCTAGAGTAGCAGGTTTATTCTCTGGTAGAGGATATAACATAGAATCTTTAGCTGTTGCAGAGGTTGATCCTAAGAGAGGAATATCAAGGATAACGATTGTAACTACTGGTACACCACAGGTAATTGAGCAGATTAAATTACAATTGGGTAAATTAATACCGGTCCATAAAGTTGCAGATTTTATGAGAGGCGACAAAAAAATTATTTTTAAAGAAATGGCTTTATTAAAGCTTGTTGGGAATACTTCTAAAAGAAATAAAGCATTAAAGGTTTGCAAAAAATTTAATCCAGTAGTATTAGACAAAACTCAAAAATCAGTTGTACTTCAAATAACTGCATTAAGAAGAGAAATTGATACGGTAATGGGAGATTTAAAAAAATTTGGATTAGTAAGCGTGTCTAGAACTGGCGCAGTAGCTATGACAAGAGGATCAGAAATTTTTAAATAAAGGAGAGTTGATATGAAAATGTTTTATGAAAAAGATACTAACGTAAATTTAATAAAAGAAAAAAAAATAGCAATATTCGGATACGGAAGCCAAGGTCATGCTCATGCATTAAACTTGAAAGATAGTGGTGTCAAAGAGGTAGTAGTAGCTTTAAGAGATGGATCTTCTAGTAAGGAGAAAGCAGAGTCAAAAGGTTTAAAAGTAATGAACTTATCTGACGCAGCTGAGTGGGCTGATGTCATAATGATATTAACCCCAGATGAACTTCAAGCAACAATATATAAAAATCATATTGAGCAAAGAGTTAAAGAAGGAACTTCAATTGCATTCGCACATGGTTTAAACGTTCACTATGATTTGATTAAAGCCAGAAAAGATTTAGATGTTTTTATGGTTGCCCCAAAAGGACCAGGTCATTTAGTCAGAAGTGAATATGAAAAAGGTGGTGGAGTTCCATGTTTATTTGCAGTTCATCAAAATGGATCTGGTAAAGCTAGAGATTTAGCGATGTCCTATGCTTCTGCAATAGGTGGTGGAAGATCTGGAATCATAGAAACAACATTTAAGGACGAAGTAGAAACAGATCTTTTTGGCGAACAAACAGTTTTATGCGGTGGATTGGTAGAGTTAATTAAAAATGGATATGAGACTTTAGTTGAAGCAGGTTATGAACCAGAAATGGCATATTTTGAGACTGTGCATGAAGTAAAATTAATTGTTGATTTAATTTACGAAGGAGGAATTGCAAATATGAATTACTCTATTTCAAATACTGCTGAGTATGGAGAATACATGTCTGGTCCCAGAATTATAAATAAGGATGAAACAAAAAAAAGAATGAAGGAAGTTTTGGAAGATATTCAATCTGGCAAGTTTACTAAGCAGTGGATGGACGAGTGTAAAAATGGTCAAAAAAACTTTCTTAAAATTAGAGAAAAATTAGCAGAACACCCAGTTGAAAAAGTTGGTAAAAATCTTAGAGCAATGATGCCATGGATTTCTAAAAAGAAATTAGTTGATAGTGATAAGAGTTAAAAAATAACTGATAAAACCCGGATTTGACTATTTTGTTTTGCAATCTCTGCTAGAGATTGTATTATTCGGAAAAATTATTTACAAAAATAATGAGCGATAAAGACAAAGTATTTATATTCGATACGACTATGCGCGATGGAGAACAATCTCCAGGAGCATCAATGAGCGTAGAAGAAAAAATTCAAATTTCTAGAGTATTCGATGAAATGGGGATAGATATAATTGAGGCTGGTTTCCCAATATCTTCGCCAGGTGATTTTGAGGCAGTATCTGAAATAAGTAAAGAAATTAAAAATTCTATACCTTGTGGTTTAGCTAGAGCTTTAAGAAAGGACATCGATGCGTGTCATGAGTCATTAAGACACTCAAAAAGATTTAGAATTCACACTTTTATTTCTACAAGTCCAGTTCATATGAAACATAAATTAGACATGACAAACGATCAGGTTTTAGACGCGATTAAAGATAGTGTAACTTATGCCAGAAAATTTACAAACGACGTTGAATGGTCATGTGAGGACGGGACAAGAACAGATTTAGATTTTATGTGTAGAACAATTGAATTAGCAATTAAATGTGGAGCCACAACAATAAACATACCTGATACGGTTGGTTATTCTATACCTGAGGAGTTTGCTAGAACAATAAAACATATCAAAAATAAAGTACCAAATATTGATAAAGCAATTTTATCAGCTCATTGTCATAATGATCTTGGGCTTGCTGTTGCAAATGCATTAGCAGGATTATCAGCAGGTGTAAGACAAATTGAATGCACAATTAATGGTATTGGGGAGAGAGCGGGTAACGCAGCGTTGGAAGAAATTGTAATGGCAATAAAAACTAGAAATGATTTAATGCCTTATGAAACAGGAATTAAAACAGAACTTATAAGCAAAGCATCTAAAATTGTTTCAAATGCAACTGGATTTCCTGTTCAATTTAATAAGGCCATTGTTGGAAAAAATGCCTTTGCACATGAGTCGGGAATTCATCAAGATGGAATGCTTAAAAATAGAGAGACATACGAAATAATGACACCTGAAAGTGTAGGTGTAAAAAAAACTTCATTAGTTATGGGAAAACACTCTGGTAGACATGCATTTAAAGATAAATTGAGCGACCTTGGGTATTCAAACTTAACAGATGATGTAATACAAAACGCATTTGGAAAATTTAAAATTTTAGCAGATAAAAAAAAACATGTTTATGACGAAGATATACTTGCATTAGTTGACGATAGTTTAATTGTTGACAACAAAATTAATGCAATTAACTTAAAATCTCTTAAAGTTTTTGCAGGTACCGGTGAACCACAAAAAGCCGAAATGACCTTGGATGTATTCGGTGAAATCAAAAAAACTTCCCAAACTGGAGATGGGCCAGTAGATGCTACATTTAAATGTATTAAAGCATTATATCCCCATGAAATGAAACTTTTGTTGTATCAAGTACATGCAGTTACAGAAGGTACAGATGCACAAGCAACAGTAAGTGTTAAAATTGAGGAAAACGATAGAACAACAGTTGGACAATCTGCAGATACAGACACATTAGTTGCATCTGCAAATGCTTATCTGAATGCATTAAATAAAATGCTTATTAAAAGAGAAAAAAAATCTATGAATGAAACAATTAAACATCAAAAAGTGAAAGGTATATAATATGTCTATTTTTAGTAAAATAACTCAAATATGGAGCCAAGATATGGCTATTGACTTAGGAACAGCTAACACACTAGTTGTGTTAAAAGGTCAAGGCGTTGTTTTGAACGAGCCTTCTGTTGTAGCTGTTGTAGATAATAAAGGAAAAAAGTCTGTTTTATCTGTAGGGGATGAAGCTAAAACAATGCTAGGAAGAACACCTGGAAATATTCAGGCAATAAGACCATTAAGAGATGGAGTTATTGCTGATTTTATTGTGACAGAAGAAATGATTAAACATTTTATAAGAAAAGTTCATAAAAGAAGCTCATTTGCAAATCCAAGAATACTGATTTGTGTTCCAACTGGTTCGACACCTGTTGAGAGAAAAGCTATCCAAGATAGTGCCTTAGCAGCTGGAGCTAGAAGGGTACAATTAATAGAAGAACCTATTGCTGCAGCAATTGGAGCTGGATTACCGATATCAGAAGCAACAGGATCAATGGTTATTGATATTGGAGGGGGCACAACAGAAATAGCTGTAATGTCTTTGGGAGGTGTAGTTTATTCAAACTCATTAAGAGTTGCAGGTGACGCAATGGATAATGCATTACAACACTACATGAGAAAAGAATATAACCTAATGATTGGAGATAGCACAGCTGAAAAGATTAAAAAAGAGATTGGCACTGCAATAGCTACCAATAACAACACATATGCTGTAAAAGGAAGAGATCTTAGATCTGGTACTCCAAAAGAAGTAAATATAACTGAAGAGGATACCGTTGAAGCACTTAATCCAATTTTAAGGGAAATGATTAATGGGATCAAAGATGCTTTAGAAAACACACCACCAGAGCTTTCAGCTGATTTAGTAGATATGGGTTTAACATTAACAGGTGGCGGAGCATTACTTAAAAATATTGATAAACGATTATCTAAAGAAACAGGTTTGCCAGTACATATCGCAGACGATCCATTGGCATGTGTTGCTGTTGGAACAGGTAAAGCTCTAGAACAAGAAGAAATATTTTCAACTGTATTATCTGAATATTAAGATTCGATGGAAACAAACAGAGATGATTTCATTATCGCAATCAGATCTGCTTTCCTCAAAAAAGGAAATAGGCAAAGATTTTCATTAACAACCTTAATAATTATTTCTATTATCATATTAATTTTTGAGAAATATAATTTTAAAGCAATAAATTTACTAAAAACTTCTCTAAAAGAAATTGTTTATAGATCAACCTTTATTGTATCAGTACCAGAAAATTTAGTTAAAAACGCGTATAAACTTTCATTAGAACATATTAATTTATACGAAGATTATAAAAAATTAAACTTAGAATATAAAAAACTTAAAGCAGAAAATCTTAATATTGAATTTATAAAATCAGAAAACAAGATTTTAAAATCTAAAATTGAGGATATAAAAGATCAGAAGTACGAAGTTTTAGCTAAAGTGATAATTGATAAACAAAGCCCTTTTTTAAAATCACTTATAGTTAATCGAGGAAGCAAAGATAAAATTGAATTAGGTATGGCCGTTTTAGATGGAGATTTTCTTGTTGGAAAGGTTGTGGAGGTAAATTATTTGACCTCACGAATATTATTATTATCTGATCTTAATAGTAAAATACCAGTATCTATTGAACCAAATGGGATACAATCAATTTTATCTGGAACTGGAGGAAAGCATGGAAAACTGCAATATTTGCTAAGTGATAATTTAAATATAAAAGGTGAAGATGAAGTATTTACATCAGGATCTGGAAATATATTTAATGCAGGAATACCGGTAGGCACAGTTAAAATTAAAGATAATCTTCCAGAAATTATATTTCACTCAGACTTTTCCCAACTTAGATTAGTTAAAATAGTCACCTTTGAAAGTAAAGAATAAATTATGCAATTATCTAAAATATTTTTTTTAAAAAAAATAATATCTTCAGCACCAATAATTTTATTATTTATCTCTGTACTAAATGAATTTGATTTCAATTATTTAAACTTTAAATATTTTTCATTTAACTTTCCTTATATCTTAATATTCTACTGGAGTTTGAAGGGAGGTGAAAAGTTAGGATATGGTTTAGTATTTTTAGCTGGTTTAATTAATGATGTTGTAGTGGGATTACCAATTGGTATTAGCAGTGTATTATATCTTTTAATTTGTGGATTTGCTTCATATCTAAGAAATATTACACTTAGACCTAGTCTTGTAAAAGATTGGTTTTTCTTTTTATTTACAATCTCTGTGGTAACAACAATTTTTTATATAATTAACTCTATTTTTTTCTTGGTAAAAGTTGACTATTATTATTTACTGTTCAATGTAATTTTTACATTTATTTTTTATTATATGTTTTCAATAATTTTTAGCTATTACTCGAAATTTATAGGAAAAGAAAATGATTAGTGGCGGATCAGACGGCGGATATAGAAAATTTAGTTTAGTTGGTAGACGAATGTTTATTCTGTCAGCAGCTAAGGTAATAATATTTGGTGGAATTGTTGCGAGGTTATTTTCGTTACAAATTAGTGAAAATAAAAAATATTTAACTTTATCCGATAAAAACCGCTTAAGAGAATGGAAGTTGCCACCAGTGAGAGGTGATTTTAAAGATTATTTTGGTAATACAATTGCGGGTAATTTAAAAGTATATCAACTTCATGTGATTCCAGAACAAGTAGAAAATTTTAATCACTTAATAGTAAGACTTAAAAGCATTTTAAATTTTGATCAAAAAACCTTGAGTAAAATTATTAAAAAAAAAAACTCACAAAAAGCTTGGGAAACTTTAATAATTTCTGAAAATTTAAGCTGGGATCAATTCTCAAAAATCAATTTTTATTTGCATGAATTACCAGGAGCAAAACCTGTTTTATCAGTAGCAAGGAATTATCCATATAATGAAAACTTTACACACTTATTAGGTTATGTAGCTCAAGCAAGTGAAAACGATTTGATAAATAATAATGAAATAAAAAAACGTCACGTTCCAGGCTTAAGAGTAGGCAAGATAGGTTTAGAAAAAACATTTGAGAATAAACTTATAGGCTCAAATGGTATCCAACGTTATGAGGTTAATGCTTATGGAAAAAGAATAAATCAAATTGATTATATTGAAGGAAAAAAAGGTGAGGATATTAGATTAACAGTTGATACTAAAGTACAAGAAGAGTGTAATAACTTATTAAAAGATAAAGCTGGATCTATAAGTGTAATGGATATTTACACAGGTGGTATAATTGCAATGCATTCATCGCCATCCTTTGATCCTAACTTGTTTCTTTATGGAATAAGTTTTGAAAATTGGAATAAAATAAGAGAAAACCCAAAAAAACCATTGATCAATAGAACAATAACAGGTTTATATCCTCCTGGCTCAACCATAAAACCGATAGTGGCTTTATCGGCATTGGAAAATAATGTGATATCTACAAATTTTAAAGTGAATTGCACTGGAAAAATGGAAATGTATGGACAAACATATCATTGCTGGAAAGACACAGGTCATGGTGTTGTAAATTTGAGAGACGCTATGAAAGTATCATGTGACACCTATTTTTATGAAATGTCTAGAAGGCTTGGCGTAGACCGACTTAATGAAACAGCAAAAAAATTTGGTTTGGGAGCAAAAGTTTTTGATAATGCGTATAATGAAGAAAAAAAGGGTCTCTTTCCCTCAACTAAATGGAAAAAAAATAATTTAGGCAAGGGTTGGGTTTTAGGAGAGACTTTAATTACTGGTATTGGCCAAGGTTATGTTCAATCTACACCTCTTCAATTATGTTTGATGACTGCACAGCTTGCTAATGGCGGTTTTAAAATTAGACCTAAAATAATAGTAAGCAAAGATGATCATGATTACGAGTATATAAAAAACAAGATGGAGCAAAACTTTGAAGAAAAAATGAAAGGCCCTGAGCAAGATGATGCGCTAGTTGATTTTGGAGATTTTCAAAAAGATGAACTATATAAACCTTTATTTAGAAATAGAGAAAATGTTAAATTTGTTTTAGATTCAATTTTTGCATCTACCAATGAAGTTAGAGGAACATCATATGGATCTAGAATAAATGACAAAAAATATCAATTTGCTGGTAAAACTGGAACATCACAGGTAAAGAAAATTACTGAAATACAAAGAGAACTTGATCTAGATATTTCACAAATTCCTTATAATGAAAGAGATCATGCTTTATATGTTGCATTTGGACCTTATAAAAATCCTAGATATGCTATTAGTATTTTTATTGAGCATGGTGGTTCAGGAAGCTCCGCTGCAGCCCCTTTAGCAAAAAAACTTTTTAAAGTAATAATTGACAGGCATGAGGAAAGAGAAAAAATTAGAATTAATGATAAATTAAATACAAATGTTTAGAGAAACAGCTTTAAGCGGACAGACAACTTTTTTCCAAAAAGTGAGATCTTTGGATTATATTTTATTAATATGTATCCTATTATTAGGTATTATAAGTGTTTTATCGATGTATTCAACAGATGGTGGAGAAATTTTATACCATACTAAGAGTCACTTACTTAGATTTGTTATTTTTTTTTCTATGATGTTAATCTTATCATTCATAGATATAAAATTTTGGTATAGCACGGGATATATTTTTTACTTAATAGTTCTCGGGTTTCTTATTTGGGCATCACTTTATGGAATAACTTCCTCAGGTTCTCAAAGATGGGTAGATTTGTACTTTATAAACCTGCAACCCTCAGAGTTAATGAAAATAGCAATAATAGTTTGTTTTGCGAAGTTTTATCACAGAGTTCAAATTAATTCTGTGAACAGTTTCAAAAATATAATTATTCCATTAGTTATGTTAATTACACCAATTTTACTGGTTGTAACCCAACCTGATTTAGGCACCTCAATATTAATCGCATTGAGTGGTTTGGTAGTTCTATGGTTAGCAGGTGTAAATGCTAAATATTTTATTTATTCTTTTTTAGGTCTTTTAATATCTCTACCTTTTGTAATCTCATTTCTAAAACCTTACCAAAAATTAAGAATACTTACTTTCTTCAATCCAGATAAAGATCCTTTGGGGGCAGGTTATCAAATAATTCAATCAAAAATTGCGGTAGGCTCTGGTGGTCTTAATGGAAAAGGGTTTTTAAAAGGTACACAAAGCTATTTGGAATTTCTACCTGAAAAACATACTGACTTTATATTTACGCTTTTTTCGGAGGAGCAAGGTTTTATTGGCTCTGTGTTTTTGTTGTTATTATATGCAATTATTATTTATAGAGTTGCTAAAATAGGCTCAACTTGCAGAAGTTTTTTTGGGAAGTTATTTTGTTACGGATATGCTTCTTCTTTATTTATTTTTATATCAGTAAATATGAGCATGGTATTAGGTTTACTTCCGATTGTAGGATCACCTTTGCCAATAATGTCCTACGGGGGATCATCTATGCTGGCAACGATGATTGGATTTAGCATTGTAATGAGTGCTAAGGTTTATCAAAAACGTTTGATAGCCTAATTTGTCGCGATAACTTTACTTATAACATATTGTAATTTAATGAGATGAAAAATAAAAATTTAGCAATAATAGGTGCAGGTATCCAAGGTATTTGTAATGCATTGTTTCTTCAAAAAAAAGGATATGTCGTTAATTTGTTTGATAAAGAAGAACCAGGATGTTCAGCATCTTACGGTAATGCTGGCCACTTTTCTCCTTATGCATCTCTGCAGCTTAATAGATACGATATTTTGTCAGATGTTCCATCAATGTTAACTAATAGCAGAGGACCACTTGCGCTTAAATGGAATTACATTCCCAAAATGATACCGTGGTTATCAAAATTTGTATTAAATTGTTCACAAAAAAAAATGATGTACACAGCTAAATATATGCATCAAATATTAGACTTATCTTTAAGCGCTTATGATGAATTATTTGATGAAATAAATTTAGAGGGCTTGGTTGAAAATAATGGCATTATGTATGTCTGGGAAAACAAAGGTATTAAGAGTAGAGAATTGGAAATCAAAATAAGAAATGAATTAGGAATTAAACAGAAAATTCTTAACAAAAAAGAAGTTCATGATTTGGAGCCTAACATTAAACCTTTTTATAGTGGGGGTGTATTTTATGAATATGCTAGACATGCTAAAAATCCAAAAAAAATTACACAAAAATTATTCAAAAAATTTTTAGACAACGGTGGTAAATTTAAAAAAATATACATAAAAGATATTAATTTTGAGAACAAAAAACCTATTTTAATTACAGATAACAGTAAATTTAAGTTTGATAAACTTGTGATTGCTTGCGGTGCTTTTTCAAAAAAACTCACAGATAAACTTAAAGAGAAAATTCCGTTAGATACTGAAAGAGGATATCACATTCATTTTAAAAATTATTCTCATTTAGTATCAAGACCAGTTGTTTGGGCAGATAGAGGTTTTGGGGTGACACCTATGGAACAAGGATTACGGGTTGTTGGAACTGTAGAATTAGGGGGATTAGAAAATCCTTTGTCAAAATCAAGAATTAAAAATTTAATCTTGAATGCAAAAGATATGTTAAATGGAATACCAGATAATGAAGATCATGATGATGAATGGCTTGGTTTTAGGCCCACTCTTCCTGATTTTTTACCAGTTATAGGACAATCTAAAAACTATGAGAACGTTTTTTATTCGTTCGGTCATCATCATTTAGGATGGACATTAGGAGCAATTTCAGGGAAAATAGTTTCTAAAATGATTGTAGGTGAGAAAACTAATTTAGAATTATCTCCTTATAGTTCATCAAGATTTAATTAAGGGTTCATTTGTCAAAAAACTATTTAGCTTACAGTTTACTTGTGTTTGCTACATTCTGTTGGTCGGGCAATTTTATTGTAGGTAAATTTGCATATTTATACGATGTCCCCCCATTAACTTTAAATTTTTTTAGATGGATTTCAGTATGGTTGATTTTAATACCGTTTACATACAAAGAAATTTTTAACAATTGGAATTATATTAAAAAAAATTTGATTGTGATAAGTTTTATGGGAATAATGACAATAAGCACATTTAATTCAGTTGTATATTTTGCATTGAACTACACACAAGTAATAAATGTAGCTTTAGTTCTAGCAGCTATTCCAGCAGTAACAATAATTATCTCATCGTTTATGAAAGTAGATAAAACAAATATTTTTCAACTAATTGGATTATTGTTATCTGTAATTGGAATTAGCTCAATTATTTCTAATGCAGACATGAACAAAATTTTAGCTTTAAATTTTAATAAAGGTGATCTGTGGATGTTAGTTTGTGTTATTTGTTGGTCGCTATATTCAACACTGCTTAAAAAACATAGTTTTAAGTTCTCGCAATTTACATTAATTCAATTGATGGTTTCAGTTGGAATTTTATTCTTAATACCACAATTTATTTATGAAAAATCAATTGGTTTAGAAACAAACTTTAATATACCATTTTTTATAATTCTTTTTTATGTTGTAATGTTCCCTGCGCTAGCCGCTTATTACTGTTGGCAGAAGGGCATAGAGATAGTGGGGCCAAATCGTGCTACAATGTTCATCCAATTAATGCCACTATTAAGTGCAGTGCTAGCAATTTTGATATTTCAAGAGACATTTAAACTTTACCATTTTATAGGAGCTTCATTTATTCTTTCAGGAATTTATTTATCTAATAAAAAAACTGCCAAATGAAACTTCCAGTAGTCAACCACCAGGATTATGTTGCGAAAATAAATGATGACAATAAGTTCCCAATAAGAAAGTTTGGTGAACTTGCAAATTATTTAATAAACCAAAAAATAGTAGATAGATTTTATAAACCTAATTATTGTTCTGAAAAGACTTTGAGCAGAGCGCACTCTTTAGAGTATATTGCTAGTATAAAAAAAAAAACTATAGACACCAAATCTCAAAAAAAAATTGGTTTTCCAATAAATGATAGTGTAGTGAATAGATCTTTTAGAGCTACTGGTGGGACTGTCTTAGCAAGCAAACTTGCTATTGATCACCGTATTGCATGTAATACAGCAGGAGGAAGCCATCACGCAACTTATAATGAAGGAGCAGGTTACTGCGTTTTTAATGATGTGGCAGTTGCGACTAGATATTTACAATCTAAAGGCTATGTAAAAAATGTTTTAATAGTTGACCTTGATGTTCATCAAGGAAATGGGACTTCAGATATTTTCAAAAATGATAAATCTGTTTTTACTTTTAGTATGCATTGTAAATCCAATTATCCTGCAAAAAAAAACAAGGGTGATTTAGATGTAAGTTTAGATGATAATATTGAAGATGAGGAATATCTAAAAAAGCTAAAGGATAATATTTTATTACTAAATAAAGAAAAGTATGATTTTGTATTTTATGTTGCAGGAGTTGATATACATTTAAATGATAGGTTAGGTAAATTGAAAATTTCAGAGGATGGAATAAAGAGAAGAGACGAAATGATAATAAACAACTTTTTTGAAAAAAATATTCCTATTTGTGGAGTTTTAGGAGGTGGTTATAACAAAGATTTTGAAACTTTAGTAAGACTCCATGCTATATTACATAAAACTTGTGCATCTGTTATATGAAAAAAAACCCTAATTTATCTTCTGAGCAAAAATTAATTTTATTTGAAGAGGGAACAGAAAGACCTGGGTCTAGTGAATTAAATTTTGAAAAAAGAGAAGGTGATTATCATTGTGCAAATTGCGATGTAAAACTTTTTGAATCAAAAAAAAAATACGAAAGTGGTTCTGGTTGGCCATCGTTCTTTGACTCATTGCCTGATGTATTTGAAACAAAAACAGATCACCATGTTGGTTACGCGAGAACTGAGTATCATTGTAAGAGTTGTGGCGGGCATCATGGACATATATTTGATGATGGTCCTCAACCAACAGGGAAAAGATATTGTAATAATGGTTTATGTTTAGTATTTAAACCTAAAAAATTAAAATGATTATAAAATATTTTACTTTTTTAATTGGGATTATTTGGTCTTATTCTATAATTAAAACTCAATCTATTTTTAGTAAAAAAGCTGGTCTTTTATTTAAAATATTTATCTCTAAAGTATCTTGGTTTACTTTTTTAGCTGCAATTTATTTTGGTTATAAAAATTTCCAAATTAAATTAGTTTTAATAGGATTAGCAATAGGATTAATAGTTGTTAATTTAGGATTTTATTTTTTAAGAAAAATAATAAATCAAAAGTTTAGTGAAAAACAAATATTAAACTTTAAAAGTTTTTTTGAATATACACTTATATTTTTGATTATTTATTACGTTTTATTTTAAAAGATCTTGTAGCTTATTATCTTTTTCTAAAGCTCTAATTTCTATATAACCACCAATGTGCTGATCATCAAAAAATATTTGTGGAATAGTTCTTTTACCATTTGCTTTTTTAAGCATTTCTTCTAATGCTCCATCGACTTCTGCAATATTAATTTCGGTAAATGATGCATTATTTCTCTTTAATAATCTTTTTGCAGCATCGCAATAATTGCAAACAGGTCCAGTATAAATAGTAATTTTTTTCATTATTTATATATAGTCATTTTTTTTAATTTTTCTTCTTATTTCTTTTCTACTTTCTTCAAATTTTTTTCTATGTTTTATACTTTGTCCTTTCGCTCTTTTTCTCCAAAGCTTAAATGATGAAGGTTTAAGTGACCTTCTCATTATTTTTATAACATCTCCCTCAGTTAAACCTGTTTTTGATTTGATGTCTTCGAAAGTTATTCGGTCTGCCCAAGCAGCCCATATGACCCAACTTTGACTGCCCACTTTGGGCTCAGGATTTTTAACCTTTGTAACAGGTCTGCGACTTTTTTTCATAAATTTATAATAAATATTAAAAAATTGATTAATGCAATTTTTACGTACTGTGATATAACAGTATAAGATAGTCCTATCTAGCCATCTTTAGCTCCCGGTTTTTTAGGACTATCCCTAGAATGCTTCCTTTAGATTATTTTCTTTTTTTACAAATTATACTTTTTTTATTTATTACCCCAGGCACACCAAGAATTGTTATTATCTCTTATGCAATGAATTACGGCACTAGAAAATGTATATGGATTGCTTTAGGTGACGTAACTGCAAATCTTATACAAGCTACTTTAGTAATTTTTTTTATAGGTTCATTCATTGCTGATAATAGAGAGACTTTAAATATTTTGAAATGGTTTGGTATCGCTTATTTGTTTTACCTTTCGTATGACATTTATAAGTCTAGACCAAAGGATTTTGACAAAACATCATATAAATCAAAAACTTTATTATCATTTTTTAAAGATGGTTTTATTGTAGCGGGAACTAGTCCGAAAGCTTGGATATTCTTCCCATTAATTTTTCCGCAGTTTATAAATTTTAATGAAAATTATATTACTCAATTTTTAATTTTAATTATTACTTATATAATATTAGATTTTCTATCTTTAATTGGTTATGCAATCTTAGCTGAAAAACTTTTGACCTGGATCAAAGCAAATCCAAGAGTGATTAACTCAATTTCAGCGTGTGTATTGATTTTTATTGCAATTTTTATTGGATTTACACAACACTATTAACAACTATATTAATTTATTATGAAAATTGGTTTTATAGGTACAGGACAAATTACCAAAGCAGTAGTTATAGGTATTGTCAACTCAAAATTGAAAGTATCAAAAATTTTTATTTCTGAAAGAAATAAAAAAATTTCTAGAAACTTACAAATAAAGAGTAAAAAAATTAAAATAATTAAAAACAATCAAGATATTGTCGATAAATCAAATTGGATATTTCTAGCAGTTACTCCAAATGTAGGTAATAAAATTTTGAATAAATTAAAATTTAAGCAAAATAAGTTGATAATTAGTTTTATTTCTACAATCGATTTAACTAAATTAAAAAAAATTACTGGTTTAAAAAAAAATATTGTCAGAGCTATACCATTGCCTCCAATTTCGTTATGTAAAGGACCAGTTCCAATTTACCCCCCTAACAATAAAGTTAAAAGATTTTTTGATAATTTGGGATCTACAATCGAAATTAATAATGAGAAGCTGTCTTTAAATTTCTGGACAACTTCTGCAATGATGGCACCGTTTTATGAAATTTTGTATTCATTATCTAGTTGGCTAGTAAAAAAAGGAATAAAGAGACAAAATGCACAAAAATATATATCTTCCTTATTTCTTGCTCTATCAGAAGATGCTTTTAAACATCAAACCAATCTTAAAAAGCTTGTTAAAGAGTCTCAAACACCCGGAGGATTAAATGAGCAAGCTGTTAAAGATTTAAGAAAAGCTGGTTTTTACAGGTTACTTGAAAAAACCTCAAATAAGATAATAAAAAGGTTAAATAAGTCACAATCTAATTAATAAAATTTAGTCTATAAATCCAAAATAATGACGGAAAAAAAACCATTAAAAAGAAAAATAAAAGTTGCTTTGAAAAGAAAAAGCAAAATATTAAAACGATCAATAACAAAAAAAAAAGAGCAAATATCCAAAAAATTTAATAGTTCTATTAAAGGCAAAAAAATTGATATTGGAAAATCAGTAAAAAATTTCTTTGATTGGGTAAAAGGTGCTGAAATTGTTGAGTTACCGAAATGCAATACTTTAGAGGATCCGGTAAGACCAGAGCTGGATAATGAATTTAGAACAAGTTATGGAAGAAAAATTTATGGTGTTAAATATCAAGATGAAATTCATGCAGTCATGTGTTTTGCTTTTACAAATAATATCCCAAAAAATGTAGATGAACTTGATAAGATGAGTAAGGATGCATATTTACAAAGTATAAATAGAGATTTTAAAGTTGGACAAATTGCCATTGCTTATACAGTCTGGTCCAAAAAAAAAGGTGGCGGTAGATTAATTGTAAAAGAAGTATTTAAAAAAATTAAAAAAACAAACCATCTTAATAGGTTAGTTACACTTTCACCACTTACTGATATGGCTAGAAAATTTCATTTAAGTAACGGCGCCATAGAGATTGGAGTTAATGAAACCACTCAAAATTTTGAGTATAAAATGTGATTATTGGTATTTATTTTCTAAATAGTAGTCAAAGTAATTTGATAAAAGTTTATCTATTTTATAAAAATTTGGCACTAGAAATGGTCTTCTAGCATGTACTCTATCATTTACCCAATGCTTTGACCATTCAGTAGTTGTTTCTACGCATTGTTTTGGAAATTCATTAATTTTATATCTCTCCTTAATCTGAAAACAACCACCTATAAATAAATCTACATATGATTGAACAATTGGATGATTATTATTTGGCTTTTTTATTTTTCCTGGATTAGCTGCATAAACCCAAAAGTTTTTATTTTTAGTTTTAATTTTTTTTCCATAGAAACTTAAATCTTTGCCTTCAACTTTTACTCTACAATAGCCACTCTCTCTTTTATCTGTCTTATTCAAGTCCTTTATTGAAACTGGGTAATAAACTGCATTAACAGCCGAGTTTTCTTTTTTAATGATTGTTAAAAAAGTAATTTTGTACATCCCCCCCTGAAGGCCCCAAGTTCTCTCAAAACCTTTGATCAAAATAGGCTTAACAACAAAAGCTGATTTATTTGTTCTAATTCTCGATTCTTTATCCATTAAGGATCCATAGCCAATAATATAATTTTTACTCCCTCGCTCTGGATTTAAATTACATTCCTGACTTTGTGCTAAATGTGTTGAAAAAATTAATACTATAATGATTAACAACTTTTTCATATTTGATATTTAAAAATATTTTTTAAATTCCTCATTTACTCGTAAAATTTCTAAATCCACTAATCCACCTATTATTAATTGAATAGCAACAAGTAAAATAAATGCTAAACCCACATAAGCAATCCATAAATGTTTTTGAATATAGTTTGCAAGATATGTTGCAAGAGCTCCAGTTAAAATAACCGACAAAACTAAACCAAAAATCATAAAACCAAAATAACCTTTAGAAGCCCCAACAACACCAATAACATTATCAAAACTAATTGTTATATCTGCAAATAAAACTTTATACACACTTTGTATATATGAGGGCTCCTTAGAAACTTTTGTTGGTGATTTAACTTTCTTGATTTCAAATAAGTCTTTTCTTAAATCATAAACTATCCAAATTAATAGTAGCCCACCTAAAATTTTAATAAAATAAAATTTAAATAAATAAGTTGCAAAAATTGCAAAAATAACTTTAAAAATTAATGCACCTGCTACACCCCAAAGTATAATTTGTCTTCTATGTTTTGGAACAAAGTTAGCAGCTATTAAGCCGATTATTATTGCGTTATCTGCAGCCAAAATAATATCAATGAATATTATTTGTAAAAGAATTAAAGATTGTTCAAGAAATAGTGATTGTTCCATTGGAATTCTTAGATATTAAATGAATATTAGGATTTTTCAATTAAAAGTAGACAATTTTTTTATTGATTTAACATTAAATTAATAATCAAATATATTTTTATAAAGAGGAGGTGAAATGAGAATAATAAAATACTTTATTTCAATATTAACATCACTACTTTTACTCTTAAATGTATCATATGCTGAAAAATGGGATATGGCGTTAGCTTATGGTGCGGGTAATTTTCATTCTGCAAATGCAACCGAATTTGCAAAAAATGTAACTGAAAAAAGTGGTGGTAAACTTACTATAGTCACTCACCCAGGTGGATCATTATTCAAAGGTGGAGAAATTTTTAGAGCAGTAAGAACAGGACAAGCTCCGATTGGTGAAAGATTTATGTCAGCATTAGGTAAAGAAGATCCTTTACTAGAAATCGACTCTTTACCTTTTTTAGCTACATCGTACACAGATGCTATGAAGTTATATAAAGCATCAAAAGCCGAAATAGCAAAAAGTTTAGATGCTAAAGGTTTGGTATTTTTATATGCGGTGCCATGGCCTGCTCAAGGTTTATATTCTAAAAAAGAGATAAATAGTGTTGAAGATTTAAAAGGATTAAAGTTTAGAGCTTATAATGGTGCTACAATTAGAATTGCTGAGCTTACTGGTATGGCTCCAACCAAAATCGAAGCAGCAGAGATATCTCAAGCATTTTCTACAGGAGCTGTTGAAAGTATGATTACTTCACCAACAACTGGAAAGAACAGCAAGATTTGGGAAAACGGAGTTAAATATTTCTATGATATAGCTGCTTGGTTTCCAAAAAATATGATTATTGCAAACAAAAAAGCTTGGAATAAATTAGATAAAGAAACTCAAGACTTAATTATGAAAGAAGCAGCTCTTGCTGAAAGAAAAGGGTGGCAACTTTCAAAAATGGGAAACAAGAATGACAAGAAAGCCTTAGCTGATGCTGGAATGAGTGTTGGTAAAGTTAATTCTGCATTGAAACAACATTTTGAAAAAGTTGGATCTCAAATGGCATCTGAATGGACAAAGAAAGCTGGTGCTAGAGGTCAATCTGTTTTATCCGCTTATTAAATAATCTTTTTTAAAGGCCGTTAATATTTTAACGGCCTTTTATCATATGCTTAATCGAATTAATTATTATCTAGAAAAAATCTATAAATTTTCTGGGTACGTTGCTGCTATATTTTTAATACTTATAGCTATTTTTATATTATTAGGTATTTGCTCTAGAATATTTGGTTTTTATATTCGGGGGCTATCTGAATACTCAGGTTATTGTATGGCCGCTTCTACATTCTTTGCTTTAGCTTATACATTTGGAGAAGGGGGACATATAAGAATTACATTATTCATTGAAAAACTAAATAAGAAATTTAAAAAAATATTTGAAATCTGGTGTCTGTTAGTAGCCTCAATTTTTTCAGGTTATTTAGCATTTTATTTTATTAAAATGCTTATTATTTCATATAAATTTGAAGAGCGAAGCGAAGGTGCTGATGAAATATTAATATGGATCCCTCAATCACCTTTAGCACTTGGATCTATAATTCTTTTTGTATGTATTTTACATAATTTATTAAAATATTTTTATAATAATGACTGAGATATTTCTAAGTATTTTTTTTATATCTGTTCTTTTGTTATTTCTTAGTACAGGTGTTTGGGTTGCGTTAAGTATGATAGGTGTTTCTACAATTGCGATGACTTTATTTACATCAAGACCAGTTGGAGACGCAATGGCAACAACTATTTGGGGGACATCATCCTCATGGACTTTAACAGCCTTACCACTGTTTGTCTGGATGGGAGAGATTTTATTTAGAACAAAATTATCAGAGAATTTGTTTGAGGGATTATCACCTTGGATGCAAAAACTTCCTGGTGGATTAATTCATGTTAATGTTGTTGGTTGTGCTTTATTTGCAGCTATTTCAGGTTCTTCAGCTGCAACTGTTGCTACTGTTGGAAAAATGTCAATACCAGAGCTTAGAAAAAGAAATTATCCTGAAAAAATTTTGTTAGGCAGTTTAGCAGGATCTGGAACTTTAGGTTTATTAATTCCACCTTCAATAATCTTAATTATTTATGGTGTCACGGTTCAAGAGTCCATTGCTAAATTATTTGTTGCAGGGATCATACCAGGAATAATGATTGCATTAATATTCATGGGTTATGTAATTTTATGGTCATTGTTTAATAAAAAAGAAATGCCAAATATTGTTAATCAACACAGCTTTATTGATAAAATTAAAAAGTCTGGCCAATTAATTCCTGTAATAATTTTAATTGTATCTGTTATAGGCTCTATATATACAGGGATAGCAACCGCAACAGAGGCTGCATCTTTAGGAGTAGTTGGCTCATTAATTCTTTCATATTTTCAAAATAGTTTAAATTGGAAAACTTTTAAAAGTTCTTTATTAGGAGCCACAAAAACTTCATGCATGATTTCTTTTATTTTAGCTGGGTCTGCTTTTCTATCTTTAGCAATGGGCTTTACTGGCTTACCTAGAAATTTAGCATTATGGATAAATAGTCTTGATCTCTCACCATATATTTTAATTTTTGTTTTAATGCTTTTTTACATTATTTTAGGAATGTTTTTAGATGGAATATCAGCTGTGGTTTTGACGATGGCAATCATCGAGCCTATGATTAGACAAGCAGGATTTGATATGATTTGGTTTGGTATATTCCTTGTAGTCGTTGTTGAAATGGCACAAATCACACCACCTGTCGGATTTAACTTATTTGTACTCCAAGGAATGGCCGGAAAAGATATGGGTTTTATTGCAAGGAGTGCATTTCCATTGTTTTTATTAATGGTGATAGCAACAGTTATATTAATTATTTTTCCTGAAATCGTAATGTGGTTACCAGATCAAATGATTAAAAAAATTAATTAATATTTTGACTGCTTAATACCATCAATCACTTGTTTAAGTTCACTGTATTCTTTACAATTACAATTTTTTAAAACATCTAGTCTTTCTTTTGCTTTATCAATTCTATTTGTAACAACAAATAACTCTCCCATATATTCATTTATACCGATATGAGTAGGATTTATCTCAAGACCCATTGAATAATAAATTTCTGCATTTTCATAGTCTCCAATTTTTCTATGAGAAAAACCTAATAAATTTAATGTATCGGGGTCACCTGGATTTTCTTTATTATGTTTTAAAAGTGAAGTTATAGCTTTCTTATATGCCTTCTCTGCTTTTTTTGTTTTATTTTTTTTTTCAAATTTTTTTGCTTTTGAAATCCATTTTTCTCCCACATCATATTGTGTTGCTGGAGTTACACCATCACTTGCAGTCTGTTTTTTATCAGGTTTCACGCTTCCTGCTGAGTAAATTGGAGTAGTAAAAAGAAAAATTAATATGATTAAAAATATTTTTTTCATTTAAAGAAATTTATTTAATTTGTTTAAGGGTTTTAATTCAATATTATTTTCCATTAATATATTTTTAATTTCAATTGCAGTTTCTAACGAACTTAAATTATCTCCATGTATACAAATTGAATCAATTTTACAATTTATTTTTTTACCTGAGACACAATTTAGCGCCTGATCTTTAACCATACTTAAAATATGTTTTTTTGCAACTTTTGGATCTGTAATTAAAGCATTTGGCTTACTTCTTGATACTAAATTTCCATCATCTTCATAATTTCTGTCGGCAAAAATTTCACAAGCTATATTCATATTGTATTTTTCAGCTGCTATCTGCATTTTAGATCCAGTTGGCACTAAATATATAATTTCTTTATCTAAATCATATATTGTTTTAGCAAGAATATTAGCTAGATCCAAATCTTCACAAGCCATATTATTTAACGCACCATGTGGTTTAATATGAGTAACTCTCTCCCCAAGATCAACTGCTATTTTTTGTAATATATTATATTGATCCACTATAAGTTTTTGAATTTCTCTTTTCTCTAAATTTAATCTTTTTCTCCCAAAATTTTCAGGATCATTAAATGATGGGTGCGCTCCTATACTAACATTATTTTTTTTTGATATTGAAATTGTATCTCTCATTGTTTTTTCATCACCCGCATGAAATCCACAAGCAATATTAGCTGAGTTAACAATCTCCAATAAATCCTTATCGTATTTATTAGAATGTAGCTTTGATTTTTCTCCTAAATCACAATTAATATTAATTTCCATAAATTTTTTTCATAAAGTATAACATTGTATGCTTAAAAATATATACAATCTTGGTGACTCAGCTTTATATTGTGACTTTGGAAATGATGTAAGTAAAGAAATTAATTTGAATGTCATTAAGTATTTTCAGATTTTAAAGAATAATAAAATTGATGGAATTACAAATTTAGCACCCTCATATAACAAATTAGTAATTACATTTGATTTAGATAAAATTAATTTTAATGAAATGAAAGATAAAATATTAAATTTAAAGCTAACAAATGTTTCTTTTGGGCAGATGAAAAATATTAGTATACCTGTTTGTTTTGATGATGAATTTTCATTAGATATGAATAGATTAACAAATAAGTTAAACAAAAGTAAAAAAAGTATAATTAATTTACTATTAGATAATTCATACTTCTGTTACATGACTGGTTTTATTGCCGGCATGCCCTTTTTAGGTGACATTAATAAAAGTATTAAAATGGATAGGTTAGAAACACCTAGGGTAAATGTGCCAAAGGGTTCAATAGGTATCACAGAGCAGTTTTGTAATATTTATACTTTTGATAGCCCAGGTGGATGGAATATTCTTGGTAAAACTCCTTTAGAAATTTTTGACACAAGTAATGAAAAAAAACCAAATTTAATTGACCCAGGTGACCAAGTTACTTTTTACGAAATTTCAAAAAAAGAATTTATTAAAAAAAAAGATGAGTGATTATTTTAAAGTTAAAAGACCAGGATTAATTTCTACTTTTCAAGATCTAGGAAGAAAAAACTTCTATCACATCGGTTTACCTTTTAGTGGAGTTATGGATAAAAGAAATTTTTTATTATTAAATAAACTTTGTGGTAATAATTTAAAAGATCCAGTTATAGAGTTTGCATATCAGGGGCCTAAATTAGAATTTTACGGAAATACTAGAAACATAGTTGTAGCAGGTAACGTAAATTTTGTAATAAAAAAAAAAAATAAAACAGAGATAAATGGCGAGTGTTATAAAAGTATAAAATTAGAAAATGGAGATATAATTGATATTATATCAACAAGTAACTCGGTTTATGGATATTTCTCTGTAAATGGAGGTTTTTCAATAAACAAAATGTGGGGCAGTTATTCAACAACTATCAGACCTAAAGTTGGGGCTAACAACGGAAAAAAATTACAAAGCAACCAAAAAATTTTTTTAAATACATATAATAATTCTGATATACGAAAACTGGATTTTATAAATACAAAAATAAATTTTATAAGAATACTTAAAGGAACAAATTTTGATTTTTTTACAAAAAAATCTCAAGATGAATTTTTTTCAAAAAAATTCATAGTTACTAAATTTTCGGATAGAATGGGCATGAGGTTAGAGGGACCAAAGATACAAAATTCAAAATTTTCTAATATTAAATCCGAAGGTTTAGTAAAAGGAGTTATTCAAATTCCAACTGATGGAAATCCAATTATTATGCTATCAGATCACGGAACCATTGGAGGCTATCCAAAATTTGGCGTAGTAATTTCAGCAGACTACGATAAGTTAGTTCAAATACCTACAGGCTCCAAAATTAAGTTTAAATTAATTGAATTAAACGAGGCTGAAAATCTTTATAAATTATATAATATGGAAACAAAAAATATTTTAAATAGAATTAAATGAACAAAAAAATTCAAAACATTATAAATAATAAAAATAAAAAAAAAATTATTTGTTTAACAGCATACTCAAAAAATATTGCAGAAGTACTAGATAATCATGTAGACATAATATTAGTTGGTGATTCACTAGGCTCAGTTTTATACAATTACAAAACAACACAAAAAGTAACTTTACAAATGATGATCGAACATTCTAAAAGTGTAAAACAAGGGGTTAGAAAAAGTTTACTTGTAGTTGATATGCCTCACAATACATACAAAAATAAAAGGGATGCATATAAGAATGCAAAAAAAATTATGGTTAGTGTAAAGCCAGATGCGATTAAGTTAGAGGGAGGAAAAAAAGTTGTTAATATAATTTCCTATTTAACAAGGAAAAAAATTCCTGTCATGGGTCATCTTGGTATTTTACCTCAAAGCCACAAAGGTAAATTTAAATACAAAGGGCAAACAGATAAAGAGATAAACAATTTAATTAATGATGCTTATTTATTAGAAAAAAATGGAGCATTTTCAATTGTGTTGGAATGTATAGAAACCTCATTAGCAAAAATAATAACTAAAAATTTAAAAATACCCACAATAGGTATTGGATCTTCATCTAACTGTGATGGACAAGTCTTAGTCACAGATGATTTAATTGGTCTAAATGTTACTTCAATAAAATTTGTCAAAAAATTTGGCAATATTAGAAAAAATATTAACCTTGCTGTAAAAAAGTTTTGTAAACAAGTTAGAGGGAAAGCCTATCCATCAAAAAAATATAGTTATTAACTATCTTTCTTTTTTTATCTTTAGTTTTTTTCCTTTAAATTCAATTTCTAAATATGATCCTTTTGTATCACCATCTTCTGAGAATTCTATATTAGTTGCACCTTCATAGTTAATAGGTTTACCTTTTTCTAAAATTTTAAGCGCCTTTTCGATTTGCCCAGGATAAATTTTTACACCAGGCTTATTTGCTACAGCTATTAAATTTTCAGAAATTAAATTTGATTTTAGGCTCCCAGCTGATTTAATAGCTAATATTAATAAACTTGCAGCATCATAAGACTCGCCTACGAATGGGCTATTAGGATCTATACCATTATTTATAGCAAGCTCCTCAAAAAATTTGAAACCTTTGTCGGTTGACCCTTGTAAAACCCCAAAAGAATTTTTCAAGTTATTTTCAAAATAATTTATCAAATCATCACTAATCATATTTTCTGCAAAAATAAATTTTTCGAATATTCCAGAGTCTAAAGAAGTTAAAACCATTTCTTTACCTCCAGTATTGTATTCATTAAAAATAGCTAAAGCTTCACCACCAGCTGCAGCTAAACTCGAGACATATTTAGAATAATTATCATCATTTTGCTTATGTTCTTTAAAGATAGTTACTTGAATTTTTTTATTTTCTAATGCGTTTTTGTAAGTTAAAGCCATGTTCTTATCATAATCAGTATTTGAAAAAGTAATTGCAACTTTTTTAATACCCCTATCTTTTGTTATATCTGCTAAGATCTCACTCATTCTAGTGTCATTAGCAACTGTTCTAAAAAAAAGTTTTTTATCTTCAAATTTATCTAAATCAAAAGATGAGTCGGCGGGAGATATCATAACTATTTTATTTGGTAAATTGAATTTCGATAAAACCAACTTACTAATACCTGGACATGCACCACCAATAATTGCTATCAGTTTTTTTTTTGACAACCCATCAATCTCGTTATTAGTTTTTTCAATATCAGTACAGCCAGAGTCAACTCTAGACAATTTAAATTTCATATTGTTGAAAAAATTTTCGAGGGACACAATTTCTTTAAATGGTAATTCAATTGAGTCAGCCATAGATGGAGTTAATGTCTCTACTAATCCTGAAAACCCTAAAAAAATACCTATATTTATCTTATCCTCAGAATTAGAATTAGAAACTGAAGTAAATAAATAAAAAAAAATAACCAATACAAATTTTTTCATAAGTTATTTAGAATGACATTCATTTTTTTTAAGATATCCTATAGAAGATATTATGAATTTCAAAAAAGTAAAACCTCAATTTTCAAAACAAATAAATCCTAGGGTAGGCTTGATTGTATTATCAACAGATATAATGATAGAAAAAGATTTTTTCAAAGTTTTTGGCGGCAAGTCTATAGATCTTTATATAAACAGAATTAAAAACTATAATCCAGTAACAGCTAAAAATTTAAATAAAATGACAAAAAATATTACATCTGTTACAAAAAATATTCTTCCTGGTGAGAAAATCGATTGTGTAGTTTATGGATGTACCTCTGGAACAATTGTTTCAGGTTTTAAAAATATAAAAAAAAAAATAAATCTGGCCAAACCAAACGCCTTAGTAACAGCTCCAAGTGTAGCAGCTTTAAATGCACTAAAAAAAAAAAAAATTAAAAAAATATCAATAGTTACGCCTTATACTAAAAATCTTAATGATGATGTAGTCAATTTTTTTAAGGAAAATAATTTTATAATAACCTCTAATACTTATTTTGATATTAAGTCAGATGTAGATATTGGAAAAGTAGACCAAGATAACTTGTTTAGGTTATTATCCAATATTAACCACAACAAAGCAGAGGCGCTTTTTGTATCATGCACCTCATTACCAGTTTTGAATATTATAGAAAAATTAGAAAAAAAATTGAAAATGGTCGTTTTATCAAGCAATCAAGCTTTAATCTGGGAAACTCTTGAGAAAATAAATAAAAATGTCTCTGTGAGAGGTTTTGGGAGTTTATTTAAATAATTATCAATAATGGATTTCACAATACAAGAATATAAAAATCGTTTACATAAAGTTCAGCAATCAATGCAAAAAAAAGGTATTGAGTTACTCATTTCTCAAGATACAGCCAATATATATTACTTAACTGGTTACGATGCTTGGTCTTTTTATTATTCACAATGTGTAATTATTCATGTTAATGCAGAGGAACCTATTTGTTATGTACGTGCACAAGATGCAGGTGGTGCTTTAATTAAAACATATTTAAAAAAAGAAAATATTGTTATTTATCCTGAGAAATACATTCATACATGGCCAAATCATCCTTATGATGGATTAGTAGAATTAATTAAAACTAAAAAATGGGATAAATTAAACATAGGTTTAGAGATGGACAGCCATTACTTCACAGCACTCTGTTATGAAAAACTTAGACAAGGTCTTCCGAATGCTAATTTAAAAGATTCAGAAAGATTGGTTAATTGGGTTAGGTGCATAAAATCTGAAACAGAAATAACATATATGAAAAATGCTGCGGTAATATCTGAAAAAGCAATGAAGACAGCAATGGAAGTTATAAACCCAGGAGTAAGACAGTGTGATGCGGTTGCAGAAATTCAAAGCGCATTGTTTAAAGGTACAAAAGAATATGGAGGTGAATATGCCAGTATAACAACTTTACTACCTACTGGAAAAGGTACGTCAGCATCTCATTTAACAGCTAGTGACGTAGAATTTGTCAGCGGAGAGGCTACTATTGTTGAACTTTCAGGAACTTATAAAAGATATCATGCACCAATGGCAAGAACTGTAAATTTAGGTAAGCCTGAGAAAAAAAAAATAGATGCAATGAAGGCAACTAATGAAGCACTCGATGCTGGAATATCTAAAAGTTTACCAGGAAACACTGCAAATGATGTTGCTCAAGCTTTTTGGAAAATATTAGACAAATATAATATTAAAAAGGAGTCAAGGACTGGCTATTCAATTGGAATTGGCTATCCTCCAGATTGGGGAGAACATACTTTAAATATTTATAAAGGTGATATGACGTTATTAGAACCAAATGTTTGCTATCACATGATTGCTGTAATGCAATTTGGTGATTGGGGTGTAGAGGCGTCTGAGTCAATAAGGATTACTAATAATGGAAACGAGCTATTATGTAATTTTTCAAGAGATTTACACATAAAATAATAACTTGAAAAAGATGTCTACAAATGTTTTAAATATTTAATAATGTCTAAAAATCCTGATTTTGTTAAATTTGAAAAAGTCGATAAAAGTTACGACGGCAAAGTTCTTGTAGTTAAAGATTTAAATTTAGATATTGCAGAAGGAGAATTTATAACCATGTTAGGGCCCTCAGGCTCGGGCAAAACAACATGCCTTATGATGTTAGCTGGTTTTGAAACTCCAACAAATGGTGAAATTTATTTAGATAAAAATCCAATTTCAAATATCCCTCCGCATAAAAGAGGAATAGGTATGGTTTTCCAAAATTATGCATTATTTCCACACATGACTGTTTATGAAAATTTAGCATTTCCTTTAAGAGTCAGAAAAATGCAAAAAGATGAAATTGACAAAAAAGTGGACAAAGCTTTATCAATGGTCTCTTTATCTGGTTTTGAAAATAGAATGCCAGGTCAATTATCTGGAGGTCAACAACAAAGGGTTGCTGTAGCAAGAGCTTTAGTTTTTGATCCAAAGGTAGTGTTAATGGACGAGCCACTAGGGGCTTTAGATAAAAACTTAAGAGAGAGTATGCAATATGAAATTAAACACATCCATGAAAATATTGGTGTTACAGTTGTTTATGTTACCCATGATCAAAGTGAAGCACTTACAATGTCAAATCGTATAGCTGTTTTTAATGATGGAAAGGTTCAACAACTATCTTCGCCAGATAAATTATATGAAGAACCAGTAAATTCATTTGTAGCTGAATTCATAGGTGAGAATAATACTTTTGCTGGAGAAGTTACAAATTTTTCTAAAGATGAATGTAAAGTTAAACTTTCAAATGGTTCTGAAATTATCGCAAACCCTATTTCGGTAAAAGCAAATGGGGATAGAACAACTGTCTCCTTACGACCTGAAAGAGCACTTATAAACACTAAAGATAAAATGGATAATAATTTTAAAGGTAAAATAGAAGAGGTTATATATCATGGTGATCACACTAGAGTAAGAATAGACTTACTAGGTAATAAAGAATTTATATTAAAAGTTCCTAATAGTTCAGCTAACATGGATATTAAAATGGGTAATCAAATCAATGTAAGCTGGAATAGCTACGATGCTAGAGCATTAGATCCAAAATAAACCATAGGTTTATTTTTAAAATAATATATCAAAAATAGGGCTATTTTAATCAAATGCCTTATTGACTCCTCAGTCATATCTTGCTGTAATAATCTTTTAAAAAACGTTTAAACGGAGGAATAATGAAAAAACTAAGTAAAATATTACTTGTTCTATCTTTTGCACTTTCTATAAGCTCATCAGCATTTGCAGTTACTGTTGCATCTTGGGGTGGAGCTTACACAGAATCTCAGAAGTTAGGATATGGTGATCCAACTGCTAAGAAGCTGGGGATTTCAATCAACTGGGTTGATTACTCTGGTGGATTATCAGAGATTAAAGCACAAAAAGAGGCTGGCAAAATTACGTGGGATATAATCGACGTATTTGCAATGGATACTATTACTGGATGTGATGAAGGATTATTTGTTGAATTTGATTTTGATAAAGATTTTCCACCAGCTCCAGATGGTACAAAAGCAAGCAAAGATTTCTTTGCGCCAATGCCTAGTAAATGTGCTGTAGGAAACATTCTATACTCTTGGACTTATGCTTATAACACAAACAATGTTAAGGGTAATCCAAAGACTATAAAAGATTTCTTTGACACAAAAAAATTCCCTGGAAAAAGAGCCATCTATAAAAGCGCTTTAACAAACCTAGAAATTGCTTTAGCAGCTGATGGTATCAAACCAGGAAAAGGTGGAGCAAAAATCTACAAAGCTCTTGAAAGCGAAAAAGGTGTAAATAGAGCTATGAACAAGATCAAAGAACTTTGCACAGACCCTAACGGAGGATGTGTATTTTGGTCTGCAGGTGCTCAACCACCAGAACTACTAATGAGCGGTGAAGTTGTTATGGCAACAGGTTGGAACGGAAGATTTTTCAATGCAGAAATCGGTGAAGGCGCTCCAATCAAACAAGTTTGGGATGCACAAGGTCTTGACTATGAATATTTCGTATTAGTTAAGGGTGGACCAAACGAAGCTGATGCTAAAAAAGCTTTAGCAGAGATGACAAGTACTGAAGGTTTAGCAGGTAGTGCTAAATATATTGCATATGCACCTTGGAGAAAATCATCACTTAAAGTTATGCAAAAAGGCGAGCCATGGTACAAAGATGGTAAAACTAACATGGTTCCACAAATGCCTACTGCACCAGCAAACACTAAAAATTACTTCTTAGTAGATCCAATATTCTGGGCTGATAACGGTACAGAGCTTGGTGAAAAATGGGAAGCAATGAAAGCTGGATTATAATTTTAAGTTTTAAAGACTAAAATTATATAATATATTAAAGGGCGGTTGTTTATAGCCGCCCTTTTTTATTTATGAGCAGTGAAACACAAAAAATTTTAACAACTGACGGAATACCTTTAGAGGTAAGTCTAAAAAAAGCTGAAAGAAAAAACAAAATAAAAGCTTTTTTACTTGTAACACCTTTATTATTATTTTTACTTATTACTTATATTTTTCCTATAGGTGAGATGTTAATGCGTAGTATTGATGATAAAATGGTAACAAAAATGTTGCCCAAAACATTTAAAGCTATGGAAACTTGGGATGGAAAAGAATTACCACCTGAGGAGGTGTTTGAAGCATTTTATTTTGACTATAAAAAATTAATCGAGGAAAAAACGTTTGGTAAATTGTCTACACAATTAAATTATACAAAAAACGGTTTCAAAAGTATTTTAAAAAAGTTGCAACGTAAAATGAAGAAATTCGAAGATGGGAATTATAAAGAACAAATTATGGAAGTTCATTCAAGATGGGCAAATGTAGAATATTGGAGAGCAATAAAAGAACGTGCACCTAATTATACTAGTGCAAAGTATTTAAAGGGCATTGATATGTATAAAAATGAGGATGGAAAAATTGTCAATGTAGCTGAGGATAGACGTGTTCACAGAATATTATGGGTTAGAACTCTAGAAGTAGCTTTTTTTGTTACGGTCTTATGTTTTTTAATGGGTTATCCTATTGCACATTTATTAGCTACGTTGCCTATGAAATACAGTAACCTTCTAATGATATGTGTATTACTCCCATTTTGGACTTCTTTATTAGTTAGAACTGCTAGTTGGATGATACTTCTTCAACAACAAGGAATTGTTAACGATTTTTTTGTTATGATAGGTTTAGTCAGCGATGATGCAAGACCTGAAATGATGTATAACAAGACAGGTACTTATGTTGCGATGACACAAATATTGTTACCTTTCATGGTATTGCCTTTATACAGTGTTATGAAAACAATATCCCCTAGTTTAATGCGAGCAGGCAAGTCTCTAGGTGGCACGCCATTTATAGCTTTTTGGAAAGTATATTTTCCTTTAACTATACCTGGTATAGGTGCAGGTTGTTTATTAGTCTTTATTCTTGCAATTGGATATTACATTACACCAGCTCTTGTAGGCGGAGCTTCAGGCACTTTAATCAGCAATCAAATAGCCTTTCATATGAAAAGCACATTAGATTGGAGCTTTGCATCTGCGATGGGATTAATGCTTTTATCAGGTGTTTTAGCAATATATTGGGTTTATAATAAATTAGTTGGAGTTGATAACATTAAGCTAGGATAAATTATGGCATTACCAAAATATACAGAACCACATTATAGAATTTGGCACTACACTTATCTATTTATTTGTGCATGTGTATTTTTCTTTTTGATTGCACCTTTGTTTGTAATTTTTCCATTATCTTTTAACGCAGAAGAATTTTTAGTTTTCTCTGAGGGTATGAAAAATCTTGATCCAGATGCATTTTCACTAAGATGGTATAAGGATATGATCTACGGAACTAAAAATCCTTGGGGTTTAGCTGCAAAAAACAGTTTTATAATTGCAATTTTTGCTACACTTGGATCAGTAATATTAGGAACTGTAGCTGCTTTAGGATTGAGTAGCAGACATATGCCCTTTAAGGGATTAATTATGGCAACTTTAATATCGCCAATGATAGTTCCATTAATAATATCAGGAGTTGCTATTTTCTTTTTTATGGCAAAAGCGGGTTTGGCAGCTTCACACACAGGGATTGTTCTTGCCCATATTATTTTAGGCACACCTTTTGTAGTTATAACTGTGACTGCGACTTTATCGGGTTTTGATCATAGTGTTACTAGAGCTGCATCAAGTCTTGGAAGCGATCCAGTTAATACTTTTATGAAAATAACTTTACCATTAATCCTTCCAGGCGTAATTTCTGGAGGTTTATTTGCTTTTGTTACATCTTTTGATGAAGTTGTGGTTGTATTATTTTTAGCTGGACTAGAAAATACAACTATACCAATTCAAATGTGGACTGGTTTAAGAGAACAATTAAGTCCAACAATTCTCGCAGTTGCGACATGTTTGATTATTTTATCTACATTAATTCTTGTTACAGCAGAGTTATTAAGAAGAAGGTCTGAAAGACTTAGAGGAATTAATAGATAAAAAAATAAATGCTAATTAAAAGTGTTGTCATTATTGGGTCTGGTACTATGGGTAGTGGTATAGCTGCACATCTATGTAATGCCAATATTCCTGTAACTCTTTTAGATCTATCAACTGATATTAGTACTAAGGCAAGAGAGAGAATTTATAAATCTAGACCACCACTCTTAATTGATAAAAAAAAAATCGATAATATTAAAGTTGGTAACATCAATGATGATTTTGATATTGTGAAAGAAGCCGATTGGATCGTGGAAGCTGTTGTTGAGAGAATAGATATAAAACATAAAATATATGAAAAAATATTTAAAAATAGAAAATCAGGAGCAATTGTATCATCTAATACATCTTCTATTCCTATAAAAATTTTATCAGAACATTTAACCGATGACGAAAAAAAAGACTTTTGTATAACCCACTTCTTTAATCCCGTCAGATATATGGGGCTTTTAGAGATCGTCAAAAACGAAAATAACGATTTAAAAAAAATAGACTCTTTAAAAAAATTTTGTGAAAATGAATTAGGCAAAGGCGCTATTGTCTGTAATGATACCCCTGGTTTCCTTGGAAACAGAATAGGTGTTTACGCAATGCAAGTTGCAATGACAGAAGCATTTAAAATGAAATTATCAATTGAAGAAGCTGATGCTGTGTTTGGAAGACCAATGGGTATACCCAAAACAGGTGTTTTTGGTTTATACGATCTAATCGGAATAGACCTTATGGCTGATGTATTAAAAAGCTTTATAAAAGAGCTACCTGAGCAAGATCCATTCCAAGAAGTTGCTAAAGAAATACCTTTGGTTAAAAATTTAATTGAGACTGGATATACAGGAAGAAAAGGCAAGGGTGGTTTCTATCGAATGAATAAGGTAAATAATCAAAAAATTTTAGAGGCTATAAATTTAGAGTCTGGTGATTATTCACCGTCTAAAAAAATTGAAATGGGAATTGACACTGTAAATTTAAAGGAATTAATAAATAGAAAAGATAAATATGGTGAGTATTCCTGGTCAGTTATATCGAAAATAATTAAATATGCTTCATCACTAGTTCCAGGCATCACGGACAAATTTAATGACATTGATGAAGCGATGAGGTTAGGATTTAATTGGGCCATGGGTCCTTTCGAGATGCTAAAATCAATTGGAGTTAATGAATTCTTTAATCGAATAGACAATTTTAAAAATAACACTTTTCTAGAAGATCTATCAAAAACAAAAGATGAGAATTTTTACGGATCTAGGCAGCTATACACAGATATTGAAACTTTAGGAAAAGTAAAACCTAAAGCAATAAAAACTGATAAAAATAAATCAGCAGAAATATATAGATTTAAAGATTTTAATATTGTTGAATTTACAACAAAAGCTTGTGCATTAGATTACGACTCTATGGATGCGCTTAAGAAAGCAACTGACAAACCTTTAATTGTAATTAATGAAAGTATGCAGTTTTCTGCAGGAGTAAATCTTAGTTATACTATGAACTTTGCAGAAAAAAATGATTATAAATCAATTGAAAAGTTTATTAAATATTTTCAAGATACATGTAAGGAATTAAAATATTCAAAATATCCAGTCGTATCGGCTCCATCTGGTCTTACTTTAGGTGGAGGATTTGAAGTTTTAGTACAAAGTAATTTTGTTGCGTCGCATACAAATATAGTAGTTGGATTAGTTGAAAGCATAGTTGGATTGGTTCCAGCTGGAGGGGGATGTAAAGAAATGTTATGGAGATGGTCACAAACCCCTGAAGCTAAAGCAGATCCCGACTTTGCTCCGTTAAAAGTTTTTGAAATTATTGGTTATGCAAAAACTGCCACTTCTCCAATTGAAGCTGAGCCTTTGAAATATTTAAGACCAGAAGATAAAAAAATAATGAATAGAAATAGTCTTTTTTCAGAGTCAAAAAAAATAATAGATCAAAATAAAAATTTTAAAGCACCGAATGAATCTACGTTTAAATTGTCAGGAAAACCATTAAAAGCAAAAATGATTAATGTACTAGAAAAACTTTATAATGAAAAAGTAATATTAGATCATGGTATGAAAGTAGGAACAGAACTTGCGAATGTTTTGAGTGGTGGAGATACAACTTCAGACAAATTATTAACAGAGGATAACTTGTTCGAACTGGAGCTTAGATCTTTTATGAATTTAATTGAGACAGATCAGACTAAGCAAAGAATAAGACATACCCTGGCAACAGGCAAACCTCTCGTTAATTAATATCAGCAAACATTTTAAAAGAACTAATAAAGTCTGGTCTTAAAACATATTCTGATTGATCGTTAAATTTAATTTTTTCTAATGCTGTAATACCAAAAATAACTCTCCCTAATGGCGTATATTCACCTTCGAATAAAAATGCGTCATCCAAAAGAATTAGAAATTCACTATCTTCAGTGTCTCCATTTTTGCTTTTTGCAAATGCTATTGTGCCTTTTTTAAATTCAAATGGTTGATCTGTTTCAGGTTTTATTAAATCATATTTAGATCTTCCACTACCAATATATGTGTAGTTAATATTTTCTTTTTTTCCAAATTCAAGATCTCCTGCTTGAACTAAAAAATTTTCAACAACCCTATGAAAGGCTACATTGTCGTACTCACTATTTTTAATCAATGTTTTAAATCTTTCAACTGAATTTGGCGAAATGCTTGGAATAAGTTCAATGACGACATTACCACATGGTACTTTTAAAACCGCTATGTTTTCAGGGTTATTAAAAACTAATTTTTTTAGATTTACTTTTTCTACAAATAAACATTTATTTTTAATTAAATAAAATGAAACTAAAGAGAATATTGCAAGTAAAATTAAAAAAATTAATAATAATTTTTCGGATTTAGTTTGTTTTATTTTTTTTAACATTCTTAGAATTGATGGTTGTCATCTATCTCTTTAATTATATTTTTTATAATCATAACCTTTTTATTAAGTATTTGGTCATTGGTAATCATATCTAAAATTAAAGAATTATCAGACATCATAAATGAAAAAGTTTCTGCCATATCTTCTGATATTGTAGATTTAGCATATTCAGACACAAACCCATTACTATTATAAATTCTATCTAAGCTATAGCTATTAGAACAAGTAGAACATTCAGAATATTTAAAGCTATTTGAATTTAAATTATTCCAGGAAATACTCGATAGTTCATTTTTATAATTATACTCAATTACATGAAAAATCTCATGATGTAATACTCTTACAAAGTTCAATGAATTAGAATTTGTATTTAAAATAAGTGTTTTCATTTCAGGATTTGCAAATCCTAACGCAGGTATTCCACCTATTTTTAATTCATTGCAAAGCAAAATATATTTTAAATTAATTTTTCTAAAAAAATTATTACTATATCTATTAAAATTTTTTTGCGCTTGTAAATATTTACTATTGAATTTTTGAGATATATTAGCTTTACAACTGACGTTCTTGAAGCTTGAACCAACAAAAAAATCTTTTGTTGGTTTTAAGTATGCTAAATTATTTTTATTATCTAATTTATGTAGGGTTAAATTAGGTATTTTTATTAATTCAAGAATTTGATCTGCTTTAGCTACAAATGATAATAATAATAGTAATATTATATAAAAATTAAATCTCATTGGAAAATTAAGATTATACTTTAATCGAATATTATATGTTAGATTAAATAAATGAAGAAAAAAAATAAAGATACTATTCAACCAGTGAGCGGAACCATCGTTCCAAGATTTGCAGGACCAAGTACTTTTGCAAGACTACCTGAACTTAGAGATGTAGAAAATTGTGATGTAGCGATAGTCGGAATACCTTTTGATGCAGGAACAAGTTATAGACCTGGTGCAAGATTTGGGCCACAAAGCATTAGACAAGCATCTCGACATTTAAGAACTAATTATCATCCAAATTATGATATTGAACCATTTAAAGTTCAACAAGTAGCAGATGCTGGAGATATAACTTGTAATCCTTTTAATATAAAAGAAGCTATTCACCAGATTGAAAATGGTGCTTTAGATCTTTTAAAACAGACAAGCGGTATTATAAGTATGGGAGGAGATCATACAATTGCTTTTCCGCTTTTAAGAGCAGTAAATAAAATCAATGAGGGACCTGTTGCTTTGGTACATTTTGATGCTCATCTTGATACTTGGGATACTTACATGGGTGCACCTTTTACTCATGGAACTCCATTTAGAAGAGCTAGAGAAGAGGGTTTGTTCCTTGATGATGCATCAATGCATGTAGGGATTAGAGGCCCTTTATATAGTAAAGATGATTTAAAAAATGATGAAAGTTTTGGTTTTAAAATAGTTCATTGCGATGAATTTCAAACAGATGGTATAGACAAAATAGTAAAAAGAATTAGAAAAAGAGTTGGAAACAATGCGTTATATCTTTCAATTGATATTGATGTACTCGATCCAGCTTTTGCACCAGGAACAGGTACACCAGAAATTGCCGGAATGACTACTAGAGAATTAGTAGGTGTTTTAAGAGGTCTGTCAGGATTAAATTTAATTTCTGCAGATGTTGTAGAAGTTTCACCTGCTTATGATCACGCTGAAGTAACATCATTAGCTGCTGCAACTATAATTTACGAACTCACAAATCTATTTGCAAAAAATTAATGATCAGCTACTTTTAAAAATGTTAGATAAAAAAAATTTTTATATAAACGGAGAATGGGTAAAACCATCTAGTCAAAACCACATAGAAGTAATTAATCCTGCTACAGAAAAACCTTGCACAGTCATTTCATTAGGAAATAAAAAAGATGTTGACTACGCGGTATTAGCAGCAAAACAAGCTTTTAAAACCTGGGCATTTGCGTCAAAGGAGGAAAAATTAGATTTATTGGAAAATCTTTACACGTTATACAAAAAAAGGTGGAATGATTTTGCAGATGCCATAACACTTGAGATGGGAGCACCAAAAGAATTTGCCTCAAAACTCCAGGTAGGTGCAGGGGCTGCACATATTAAAACTTTTATAAGACATTTAAAAGAATTTAAATTCGATAAACCAGTTAGTGATCAATTACAAAATCAGAAAATAATTTATGAACCGAAAGGAGTATGCGCTTTAATTACTCCTTGGAATTGGCCTATGAATCAAGTTTGTTTAAAGGTTATTCCCGCTTTAGCCTCAGGGTGCACAATGGTTTTGAAACCATCTGAAATAGCCCCATTATCTTCAATGATTCTTGCTGATATAATTCATGAGGTTAAATTTCCTAAAGGTGTTTTTAATTTAGTCAATGGCGATGGTTCAATAACTGGAGAGGCATTAACTAGTCACCCAGATGTTGATATGATCTCATTTACTGGTTCAACAAGAGCAGGAGCCCTAATTTCACAAAATGCTGCAAAAGATTTTAAAAGAATAAGCCTAGAGCTTGGTGGCAAAGGTGCAAATATTATATTTAAAGATGCTAAGTCTGATGCAATTGAAAAAGGTGCCTCGAGATGTTTTAAAAATTCAGGTCAATCGTGCAATGCTCCAACTAGAATGCTTGTAGAGAAATCTATTTACTCAGAAGCAATTGAAAGAGTAAAAAAATATACCTCTGAGCTTAAAGTAGGAGATCCAAGTAAAGATGGCAATCATATTGGTCCGGTAGTTTCTAACCAACAATTTGAAAAAATTCAAAAACTCATTCAAAAAGGAATCGAAGAGGGAGCTAAACTGGTAGCTGGAGGAATAGGTAAACCTGAAGGTTTCAATAAAGGTTATTATGTAAAACCTACAGCTTTTGCAGATGTTAATAATAATATGGAAATTGCTAGAACCGAAATATTTGGACCTGTATTGTCAATTATACCTTTTGAAACTGAGGAGGAGGCAATTGAAATTGCAAATGATACAAATTATGGTTTAGCAAATTACATTCAAACACAAGACAAAGAAAAAGCCAGCCGAGTTGCAAGGAAATTAAGATCAGGAATGGTAGATATAAATGGAGCAGGTATATCAGCAGATTCTCCATTTGGAGGATATAAGCATTCAGGTATTGGAAGAGAAGCTGGCAAAGAAGGTCTTATTGAATTTTTGGAAGTTAAAGCAGTTGGTGGTCTTTAATTTAATTCAGACTTTTTTTTAGTCCATCAAGAAATTTAATACATTTTTTTATTTCATTTAATTCAATGAATTCGTCGATCTTATGAGCTTGTTCAATAGATCCTGGTCCACAAACAACTGTACTTATTCCAATCTCTTGAAATAATCCAGCTTCTGTACCAAAAGAAACAACATTTCTTGAATTATCACCTGTTATACTTGAAACAAGTTCACACGCGTCTGATTTTTCTTCTCGATTAAAACCAACAATTTCTCCAATAATTTCTTTTTCAATCTTAGAGTTAGGATAAATTTTTCTCATTTCTGGAAGTAATTTATCTTTTATAAATTTTTCAATCTCATCATTTACAAATTCACCATCTTTTTTAACAACAGGTCTTAACTCCCAATCAACATTACATTTATCTGCAATAACATTTCTTGCTATGCCTCCAGATATACCTCCAATTTGCAGAGTTGTGTAAGGGGGATTAAAGATTGAGTTTTTTGGTGGATTTCTTTTTAAAAATTCTCTTATTTCTAAAAGTTTTTGAATAAATTTTGATGCGTACTCTACAGCATTTACTCCCTTGTCAGGTTGTGAACCATGTCCTGCTAAACCATAAAAATGAGTAGTATATTCATAGCATCCTTTGTGAGCGTCTATGATTTTCATATTTGTAGGTTCACCAACTACGCAAATTGCGTTTATTATATTTCTTTTTTTTAATTCCTTAATTAACAATGGAGCACCTTGACATGCAGTTTCTTCATCAAAAGTAAAAGAAAAATGAAGATCTCTATCAATATTTGAATTTGAAAAAATTGGAGCATAAGCTAATAAGCATGCAAGAAATCCCTTCATATCACATGAACCCCTTCCATATAATTTTTCATTTTTAATAGTTGCCTTAAAAGGATCTGTAGACCATCCTTTTGACACTGGCACCACATCAGTATGACCAGATAAAATAATAGGTTTTTTTCTATTTTTAGTTTTAGATTTAAAAGTAGAAAAAAGATTTACCCTTTTTTTTTCAGAGTCAAAAATTTTAAAAGATTCTGCACCCAAATCACTTAAAATTTTTTCACAATAATTTACTATAGAATTATTATCCTCACCTGAAATAGATTTAAAAGCTATGAGATCTGAGAGTATTTTAATAGAATTGTTAAATGTTTTGTCTAAATTATTTTCTGTACTCATATACAAAATTAATTATATATTAATTTTATGAAAGAACAAATAACGTATGATGTATTTAATAAAATAGATATTAGAATAGGCACAGTTATTTCAGTCAAAAAAAATGAAAAAGCAAGGAAACCCTCTCTTGTTGTTGAGGTAGATTTTGGAAAAGATATAGGAATTAAACAATCTTCTGCCCAAATTACTCATTACTATAATGAAGAAAATTTAATGAATAAACAAATAATAGGTGTCTGTAACTTTGCTGAAAAAAATATAGCAGGTGTTGTATCTCAAGTTTTAATACTTGGAGCAATCGACTCAGAAGGTAAAGTGGTTTTATTGCATCCATCTCAAAAAACTGAAAATGGATTACCGATTGCTTAAATATTAAGTAACTTTGCGACAAATGATAGTTTTATTAAATTGATTAATTGTGATAAATCGATTTCGATTTGAAACATTATATATATGAAACCAGGTAATAAAAACTCTTTTAAATCTTTAACAACTATTAATATAAATAATAATGATTACCATTATTATTCTTTCAATTTAGCCCAAAAAAACGGTTTAGATGGTATATCTAAGTTACCAAAATCTCTAAAAGTTCTTCTCGAAAATCTTTTAAGATATGAGGATGGTAAATCTGTAACAAGGTCTCAAATTTTGGCTTTGCAAGATTGGCTAAAAAATAAAAAATCTGACACTGAAATAGCTTATAGACCCGCAAGAGTTCTTTTACAAGATTATACCGGAATACCAGCTGTAGCTGATTTAGCCGCTATGAGAGAAGCTGTTAAAGAAAAAAATAAAGACCCAAACAAAATTAATCCGTTATCCTCAGTGGATCTTGTAATAGATCATTCAGTTCAAGTTGATAAATACTCTACTTTAAACTCTCTTAAAGAGAATGTTGAAATAGAATTTCAAAGAAATGCTGAAAGATATTCTTTTTTAAAATGGGGCCAACAAGCATTTAATAATTTTAGGATTGTTCCTCCAGGAACAGGTATATGCCATCAAGTAAACTTAGAGTATCTATCTAAAGTTGTTTGGATGGAAAAATTTGATGATAAAAAATATATATTTCCCGATACACTTGTAGGTACTGATAGTCATACAACAATGGTAAATGGTCTGTCAGTTTTAGGCTGGGGTGTTGGAGGTATAGAGGCAGAGGCTGGTATGCTGGGTCAACCTATTTCAATGTTAATACCACAAGTCGTTGGATTTGAGTTAAAAAACAAACTTCCAGAGGGCACAACAGCAACAGATTTAGTTCTTACTGTTGTAAAAATGTTAAGAGATAAAGGTGTTGTTGGAAAGTTTGTTGAATTTTATGGAGAAGGTTTAAAAAATTTAACTTTAGCTGATAGAGCTACAATAGCTAACATGGCGCCAGAATATGGAGCAACTTGTGGATTTTTTCCAATTGATGATGAAACATTAAAGTATTTAGAATTTTCAGGCAGAGATAAAAATCAAATAGAGATAGTAAAAAATTATGCAATCGAACAGGGCCTTTGGGCAAGTGATGATATAGTATTTAGCGATACATTAAACCTAGACATGTCCACAGTTGTGCCTACAATATCCGGCCCTAAAAGACCTCAAGATAAAGTTCTTCTTACTAATTCATCAAAAAATTTTAATGAAAATTTTAAAAAAAATACAGGAAGAAATGAGGTTGTAGAAGTAAATGTTAAAAATACTGATTTTAGTATTAAAGATGGTTCAATTTTAATAGCTGCAATAACGTCTTGTACAAATACTTCAAACCCAAATGTACTTATAGGAGCAGGACTTTTAGCAAAAAAAGCCTGTGATCTTGGTTTAAACTCAAAACCTTGGGTAAAGACATCTCTTGCGCCAGGCTCTCAAGTAGTAACAGATTACCTAGAAAGAGCTGGACTTAACATTCATCTTGATAAATTAGGATTTAATTTAGTTGGTTATGGCTGCACTACCTGTATCGGAAATTCTGGACCGCTAGCAGATAATATATCTGAGGCAGTAAGCAAAAATAATTTGTATGCAGTTTCAGTTCTTTCCGGTAATAGAAATTTTGAGGGAAGAATATCTCCTTTAATCAAAGCTAATTATTTGGCATCTCCTCCATTAGTTGTCGCTTATGCACTGGCAGGAGATATGAATATAGACCTCTATAAAGATCCATTAGGAAAATCATCCGAGGGAAATGATGTATATTTAAAAGATATTTGGCCCTCAAATAAAGAAATTGAGGATACATTAAAAAAATCTTTAAACCCAAGTATGTTTGTTAAAAGATACTCAAATATCTCTAAGGGACCTGAGCAATGGCAGAAAATAAAAACAGATGATAGTAGTATTTATAATTGGGATATTAATTCCACGTATGTCAAAAAACCTCCTTTTTTTGAAAACATTAAAGATACTCCAGAAAAATTTAAAAATATTGAAAATGCAAGACCGCTTTTGATATTAGGTGATATGATCACAACAGATCACATATCACCCGCAGGCTCTATACAAAAAGAAAGTCCTACAGGCGAATATTTCATGAAAAATCAAGTGCTTCAAAAAGATTTTAACTCATATGGTTCGAGAAGAGGAAATCATGAAGTTATGATGAGAGGTACTTTTGCAAATATAAGGATTAAAAATGAGATGGCACCTGGCACAGAAGGTGGATTTACAAAACTTTATCCAGAGGAAAAAGTTATGCCAATTTATGATGCAGTAGTTGAATATAAAAAAAGAGGAACGGATTTAGTAGTTATTGGTGGTAAAGAGTATGGAACCGGTTCATCAAGAGACTGGGCCGCTAAAGGTACAAAATTACTAGGAATCAAATCTGTTTTGGCAGAGAGTTTTGAGAGAATACATAGATCAAATTTAATTGGAATGGGAATATTACCTTTGCAATTTATTGATGATATTAACAGATTGGAATTACAGTTAAAAGGATCTGAATTAATATCAATTTATGGAATCGAAGAGGGACTTAAACCCGGGGATAAAGTAACTGTAGAATTTAAATATCTTAACGGAGACACAAAGAAAATTAAAATGCTATCTAGAATTGATACCCATAATGAGCTTGAATACTTTAAGCATGGTGGAATATTACAATATGTTTTAAGAAACATGATCTAAAATGGATGAAGATATTTCTATAATCAATCAAAATACCAGAAATGAATATATTAAAAATTTTTTTAAAAAAAATTTTAAAAAGCTATTATTTATTATTTCTATTTTTTTATTAATTTTATTATCTTTTTTTATCTACGAAAGTCTTAAAAAAAATAAAAGATATACTTTAGCAAAAAAATATAACGATATAATTATTAATAATAAAAACTACACCAATCCATATATCATAGAGAATTTAAAGTTTATAATAGATAAGAAAGATAAAGTATATTCACCTCTAGCGCTTTATTATTTGTTAGACAATAATTATATTAATAGTCAAAATGATATTAACCTTTTATTTGATAAAATAATTTCAATTAAACAATCAAATGAGAAAAAACATTTAATTATTTTCAAAAAGGCTTTATTTAATTTAGATAACTTTACTGAAAATCAAATGTTAGAAACTTTAAACCCTGTTATAAATTCAGATTCAGTATGGAAAGCTCACGGCTTACTTCTTATGGCTGAATTTTACTTAGATAAAAAAGAATTAATTAAATCAAAAGAATTTTTTACAAAAGTGAGTGAGATAGAAAATTTAAATCAAAGCATAAAGCAGGATGTGCAAAAAAAACTAAGTAGAGAGTTTAGTGAGTAAATATTTTATTCTTATTTTTTTATTTTTATATGGTTGTTCTTTAAATCCAAACTCAAAATTTTGGAGTGAGACCAAAAAAGCAAATGTAGACAATTCTGTGTCTAAAGTATTATTCAAAAGCAAAAAGCCAAATGAATCAGAATTTAATCAACAGCTGAAAATTACTCTGCCAAAAGTAAAAAAATATAAATTTGATAATTTATCTAATAATGACGGCTTTGTTAATTTTCTTAGTTTTAATGAAAATTTATCAAAATATAAATTTAATAGAATTGAAAAATTTTCAAGCTTTGAACCAGAGCTTTTAATAAGTAATAATAGTCTAATTTTCTTTGATGACAAAGGTACATTAATTAAATTTAATGAATTATCAAAAGTTTTATGGAAAAAAAATTATTACTCTAAATCTGATAAAAAATCAAAACCTATTCTTTTTCTAGCATCTGAAAATAATAATATTTTTGTAGCTGATACTGCAGCTAATTATTATGTGGTAGATGATTTTACAGGTGATTTAAAATGGAAAAAAAAACATTCATCCTCCTTTAACTCACAAATTAAAATTAAAAATGGAAAGGTTTTTGTTGTAGATTTAGAAAATACTTTAAGATGTTTTTCTATTAAAGATGGTAAAACTATTTGGTCGGTACCAACTGATTTGACAATAGTAAGTTCACAAAAAAAACAATCTATAATAATAGATAAAAACACAGTATACTTTACAAATTCCATAGGCGATATAACTGCTGTTGATTTTGAAACAGGAGAAATTATATGGCAAACACCAACTCAAAATATTGAATTTTCAACTAACATTACCTTAAGAACTTCAGACTTAATAACAGATGGAGAGACATTATTTTTCTCAAATAACAAAAATGAGTTTTTTGCAATAGATATGCAAACTGGAATTTTGAAGTGGAAGCAAGAAATTAATTCAGAGTTAAGACCAGTGACCATATCAAATTATATAGTGACCGTTACTAATGAAGGGTTATTAGTTGTATTAGATAAAAATAATGGGAATATTTTGAGAATAAATGATATTTTAAAAAATATAAAACAAAAAAAGAGAAAGGAATATTTACCATCAGGTTTTATCATTGGTTCATTAAATCTTTATCTTACTACTAACAATGGTAGACTTTTTGTTATTAATTTTAAAGATTCTAAAATAGATAAAATTTTAAAATTGGATAAAGAAAAAATTCAAAGACCAGTATTTTTTAAAGGAAAATTATATATAGCAAAAGATAATTCAATAATTAAAATGAATTAATGATTTTAAAATTTTTAGAAAAAATTGGGCGTAAAAAAGTTGTATTAGACAGAGGACCTTCTCATCCAAAATTTAATGAAGCAAAACCATGGATGAATAGATATTATTTAATTTTTAGGCACAGACCTAAATGGTTTCCATTTAATATTTTAATACACGAAATGCTTGCCGATGACCATGGTGAAGGGGTACACAATCACTTATTCCCTTTTATAACTATTATTCTAAGAGATGGTTATTGGGAAACTCTTAAAAGTGGTAGATATTGGAGACCACCTGGTTACATAGGATTTAGATCTGCTAATACTCATCATAGAGTTGATTTAAAACCTGGAACAAAACCTTTAACACTTTTTATCTCTGGACCATTTGGACTAAGGAAAGGACCAAGATCAGAATATGGAATTGATTTTAATATTAAAAAAAAGTGATACAAAAATTTTTTAACCTAGTAGTTAACACATCAGGTCAAAGACTATACGAAATTACGGATAAAACAATCGAATGGATTGAAAAAAATAATTTTACCAATGGAATGTTGAACATGAGTATTCAACACACTAGTGCATCACTTATAGTACAAGAAAACGCAGATCCAGATGTTCAAAAAGACTTAATTAATTATTTTGACAAGCTAGTCCCTATGGATGAAAAGTTATATATTCATTCCTCTGAAGGGAAAGATGATATGCCAGCACATATAAAATCTGCACTTACAAACAACCAAATTTCATTAAGCATAAAACAGTCGAAATTAATTTTAGGAACTTGGCAAGGTATTTATTTGTTTGAGCACAGATTAGATAGTCATAAAAGAACTATCGTTCATCATTACATTGGTGATTAATTTTTTTTTATACTTTGAAACGCCTTTAAAGCTTGAGCTCTTGCTTGTTCGTGTATAACTATCGGTTTAGGATAATCTTTGCCTATAACAGTATTTATGGCTTTTTGATATTTATCTTCCATTTCCCACGGTTTATGGACATATTTAGATGGGACTTTACTTAGTTCAGGAACCCATTTCTTAACATATGTTCCCTCTTTATCAAACTTTTCACCCTGTAATATAGGATTGAAAATTCTAAAATATGGAGCTGCATCTGCACCGCATCCAGCTACCCATTGCCATTGTGCTACGTTGTTTGCTTCATTAAAATCTAATAAACAATTTCTAAAATGTTTTTCACCCTCGACCCAATTTATCCTCAAGTGTTTAACTAAAAATGAACCTACAACCATTCTTATTCTATTATGCATCCAACCAGTTTCATATAACTGTCTCATTCCAGCATCTACAATAGGATAACCAGTCATACCTCGCTTCCATGCATTCAAAAATTCTTTGTTCTTTACCCAGGGGAATCTATCGAATTCTTTTCTGAGATTCCCTTTAAGCATTTCTGGGAAATAGTTTATTAAACTATGTGAAAATTCGCGCCAACCAATTTCATTAACATATTTTTTTATACCAATATTTTTTGGTTTTATTTCGTTACATTTTCTCCAAATTGAACTTACATGTATCTGACCACTTCTTATATATGGAGAAAGTCTGGATGTTCCATTGATACTTGGATAGTCTCTTAAGGTACCATAATCTTTTACTTTTTTATTAATAAAATTTTGTAGTAATTTCCCGGCATCATTTTCTGAAGGCGTCCAATATTTTTCAAATTTTTTGTACCAATTTTTAGTTGGAAGTATCTTTTCAGGTTTCGCTTTATTTTTGAATAAACTTTTAATCTTTTTTAATTTTTTTAAAGATTTATTTTTTAGCGGAACACTTTCAATATAATAATTTTCAGCATTTCTCCAAAAAGGACTATAAACTTTAAATGGAGTACCATCATTTTTCGTAATTTCGTTATATTCATTTAGAACATTTCCTTTGAAAAATTTATAATTTATTTTATTTTTTTCTAATTCTATTATTATTTCTTTATCTTTTTTTAGTTCTTGTGGTTCATAAATTTTGTTCCAATAAACTGCAATATCTTTTGACTTAAATTTTTTAAAAAAGTTTATTTGGTTATCCTCAATAATTTCTAAACTTATATTATTTTTAAGCAGATCCTCATTTAAGCTTTTTAAAGACTTAGATATCCACCACTTTTGAGCTTCTCTAATATTATCAAAATCTTTTTTATCATAAATATAAATTGCAGAAACAAATTCATGATTGTTTGTTGCAAAAGATAGTGCAGGGTTATCCTGTAATCTAAAATCATCTCTTATCCAAACTATAGAATTTTTAATCATATTTTTTTAATCTCTGATTACCTATTTTGTACAATTTATTATATAAATTTTTGTCTGTATTACCTTCACATCCAATTATTAAAATATTAGATTTTTCATTTATTTCTAATTTTTTTTTCACAAGTGAATCATTACAACAAGAAATTAAACTTATCACACCAGAAGTAGAACATTCCCCAGCAATTATTTTTTTATAGCTAAATTTTTTTTTTGCTAACATTGTTAAAGTTTGAGGCACATATTTATCTGATACACTCACACAATTATTTACAGCATTTTTTAAAATCCGCCATGGGACCAAAGATACTTCTGCACAAGACATTCCACCCATAATACTCTGTTTTTGGATATTAGCTTTTTTAAGCGATCCAAATTTAATGCTTTTCATCACGCAATTTGCGTTCTCTGGTTCAATAACAATTATTTTTGGAATTCTTTTAAAATATTTAGCAATTCCACTTATCATTCCTGCTGCCATGCCACCAACTCCAGCTTGAAGAAAAACATGTGTAATGTAATGTTTTGTTTGATTAGAAATTTCTTTGATCATTACCGAATATCCAGCCATTGTTAATTTTGGAACATATTCATAATTTCTCCAGGCAACGTCTTGAACAATTTTCCATCCTTTCTTTTTAGATATTTCTTTGCAAATTTTAAGAGATTTTTCATAATTTCCTTTTACCTTAATTACATCAGCTCCGAGTTTTTCCATCTCAAGAGCTCTAGTGTCACTCACATTTTCACTAATAAAAATTTTACATCTTGCACCTATTTTTTTTGTTCCCCAAGACACAGATTTTCCATGATTTCCGGCTGTTGCGGTTGATATTGTTACTTTTTTCTTACCTTTAACAATTTTTTCTACCGCATAAGCCCCACCTAATGCTTTAAAAGATTTTAAACCAAATCTCTTAGACTCATCTTTGTAAAAAATGTTATTTGTACGCAAATTCTTAGACAATATCCTTAGATTAATTAGAGGAGTTTTTTTATATCCTTTCCATTTTGAAATTACTTTATGAGCATCTAATAGATGCTTTTCTGGTAGTACTTTGAGTATCTTTTTCCTACTAAAATTAAAATTTTTATTAGTAGTAAATTCAGAAAATTTAAAATTTAAATATTTTTTTGCCATTTATCTTTTTAAGTTATTTTAAAAATTTTTAAACGTATAGGTGTATTTTATTATAATATTTGTGAAATAATTATTTAATTTTATACTTATTAATGCTAGCCTAATCATATCTAAGAACTAATTACGGAGGAAATATGAAACACTGTGAAGAAGCTGATGGTTTAATGGCTCCTGATAAAGATACTGATGGATTTGTCTTTAACCATCTAATGCTAAGAATAAAAGATCCCAAAAAAACATTAAATTTCTACTCAAAATTGATGGGAATGAGATTAATTAAAAAATTTGACTTTCCAACAATGAAGTTTTCATTGTATTTTTTAGGCAATCTCACTGATGATGAAATTGCAAATGTGCCAAAAGATAATTTTGATAGATCAGCATGGACTTTTACTCAAAAAGGAATGCTAGAGTTTACACATAATTGGGGATCAGAAAATGATGATAAAGTAAAATTCCATGACGGGAATGCAGAGCCAAAAGGATTTGGGCACATATGTTTTTCAGTTCCAGATATATATGCGGCATGTAAAAAATTTGAGGAAAATGGAGTTGAATTTGTAAAAAAACCAGACGATGGATCCATGAAAGGTTTGGCTTTTATAAAAGATCCAGATGGATATTGGATTGAAATTGTTCAATCAAAAAAAGTTGCAAATATCGTTAAAGAAATGGGAAAAATTTAACAAGATTTTTCAATCTGAAGTTGTTTAAAATAATTTTTTTCGTTGCGAATTATTATCAATATAATTGACTTCTTTTTTTAGATCATGTTAAATTTATAATATAAAATTTATCATTAGATAAATTTAACGTTAAATTTTGAGAGTGCCACTTGAAGCCCTCAAGTTTCCCGCTCTCAACAATTGGAGGAAGAATAGATGAAAATAACTAGACGAGAACTTCTTATTAGTGCTGGATCTTTACTTGCTTACTCACAGTTGGGTTCACTAGCTAATGCTGAAGTTAATATCGCTGCACAGCCAGGTGATCAAGAAATGATCGCTTCTATGTGCAAAGCTCTATATCCGCATGATAGGTTTCCAATGAGTATCTACATGGATGTAGCTGCTGGAGCTATCAAAAAAGGAAATGCAGATACAGGTGCAAAAATTTCCTTTAGAGCTGGTTTAGATGGCTTGAAGATTAATAAGTTCGACAAGATGAACTTTAAGAAACAAACTAAATACCTAAAATCAATAGAGAACACTCCGTTCTTTGGCTTAGTAAGAGGTCATACGGTAGTAGCACTTTATGATCACAAAGAAGTTCACAAAATCTTTGGATACCAAGGTGCAAGCTTTGATAAAGGTGGATACAAAGACGGTGAATACAATGACCTATCATGGTTACCGGAGCCAAGAATTGAAGAGCACCCAGATTTAACTGCTTTTCTAGACGACAGCTCGCCGAAAAAATATGCGTCTTTGAAAATTAAAAAAACATTTTAACTAGGGGAGATATATAAATGAAAATAGACAAAAAAGAAAAAGCTGTTGTCGTTATAGGATCTGGTCCTGGTGGCGCACAAGTAGCTTATCAATTAACTAAACAGGGTATTCCTGTAGTTCTTTTAGAAGCTGGAAGACGTATTATGAAAGAAGAGTACGTAAACGAAGAATGGCCAGCTTTCAGCCAAATGGCTTGGTTAGACAAAAGAACTATGTCAGGTAACGCTAGAATAGTTAAAGACTTTAATGGTTTACCAACATGGTTAGTAAAAGCTGTGGGTGGAACTGCTACACACTGGGCAGGTGCTACTCCACGTTTTCTTGACTATGAATGGAAAACTAAATCAACATACGGAAGCGTTGACGGTGCAACTCTAATGGACTGGCCGATCGATGGTAAAGAAATGAAGCCTTACTATGTAAAGGCTGAAGATGCTATCGGATCAACACATAGAGGTGGACGTCCTCCATTACCAGCAAACAACAACTATAAAGTTTTTGCTGAAGGAGCAAAAAGAAATGGTTACAAGTTCTATGCAACAGGACCTTACGGTACTAATGCAGCTCCATATGATGGAAGACCAGCATCAATTCAAGATGGTTTTAATTTCCAAGGTGATAAAAATGGTTCAAAATGGAATCCAAACGTAAGTGAAATTCCAAAAGCCCTTGCAACTGGAAAATTAGAACTAAGAACAAACTCTCAAGCTGTTCAGATAACTACTGACAGTTCAGGAAAAGCTGATGGTGTTTTATACATGGACACAAAAACTAAAGCTTTACACAGACAAGAAGCTAAAGTTATTTGTGTTGCTGGTAACTCAATTGAGACACCAAGATTGTTCTTAATGAGTGCTTCATCAAGATTTCCAAATGGTTTAGCTAATAGCTCAGATCAAGTTGGAAGAAACTACATGAGACACTTAACAGGTTCAGTTTATGCTACATTTGATAAGCCAGTTAACTTCTTTAGAGGAGAAACTATGGCTGGGTTCTTAGCAGATGAAGTAAAACACAATCCTAAAAGAGGTTTCGTAGGTGGATACTATCTTGAGACATTAGCTTTAGGACCATCATTCTTAGGAGCTTTCTTAGATCCAGGTAAATGGGGTAAGAAATTTGCTGACATGATGGATGGATATCAAAATATGGCTGGTATGTGGATTGTAGGTGAAGATATGCCTCAAGCAAACAACAGAATAACTTTAGGATCTGCAAAAGACGCTTTTGGTCTTCCTGCTCCTAACGTTCACTTTGATGATCACCCGAATGATACTGCAATGAGAAATCATGCGTATGAAAAAGGTGAAGCAATATACAAAGCTGTTGGTGCAACACAAACATACAGAGTTACACCATATCCACACACACACAATCTTGGCTCTATGAGAATGAGCGCTAAGGCAAAAGATGGTGTTGTAGATAAATGGGGCAGATGCCATGATGTGAAAAACCTATTCGTATCAGATGGTTCTGTCATGACTACAGGTGCAGCATGTAACCCAACATTAACGATTACTGCATTAGCTATCAGACAAGGTGAATATCTTGCTGATCAACTAAAAAAAGGTAACGTTTAAATAATTAATTTAAAAAGGCCCCATATTCATATATGGGGCCTTTTTTTTTATACCTAATTTTAAATTAATCGCTAAACAACTAATAAAAATTTTATATCAATTTATAAAACTAAGTATTAATTTGATTGTAAAAATTTTATATCATGAAAAATATTTTAATTATTGGTGCAGGAGCAATGGGTTCAGCATTTTCAGTACCATGTGTTGAAAATAATAATAATGTATCTCTCATGGGGACCCACCTCGAAGATAGTTTGATTGAAACGATTAAATCTAAAAATAATTTTCATCCAAAATTAAATATAAGTTTGCCTTCAAAATTAAGAGTAGAAAAAATTGAAAAACTTGATGATTTGATGAAGGAAATACCTGATGTGTTGGTTGTTGGAGTAAGTTCTATCGGAATTGACTGGTTTGTAGATAAAATTGCAGACAAAATTGATAATAAAACCTCTTTGGTAATACTTACCAAAGGTCTCTCAATTGTTAATAAAAAACTCAGCACTATTTCAGATAAGATAAAAATAATGTTAAGTGAAAAAGGAATTGAATATACAAATATATCTGCAATCAAAGGCCCTTGTTTAGCAGCTGGTCTAGCTAACAAAATTAGAACAAGCACATTAATTGCAAGCCCTAATATTGATGAAGCCAAAAAATTACAAAAAATAATTTCAACAGATTATTATTCAACAGAAATTTCGGAGGATCTTAATGGCGTTGAATTATCTGGAGCAATTAAAAATATTTATTCTATGATTATTGGAGCCTCAGAGGGACTGAGTAGTTCATCTGCAAAAAGCGAGGTTAAATCTAAATATTTTCACAATACATCCGCTTCATTAATACATAAATCAATTTCTGAAATGGCAAAATTTGTAAAATACTATGGAGGTAAATCAGATACTGTTTATGGATTAGCTGGACTTGGAGATTTGTATGTAAGCGCAATTGGTGGAAGAAATAGTCAAATGGGAAAATACTTAGGTGAGGGATTCCTATACAAAGAAGCTAAAAAGAAATTTATGGACGAAGTTACTGTTGAGGGAGCAGAACTTGCAATTGAAGTAGGAAAAAAATTAAAACAAGATTTAAATGAAAAAGATTTTCCTCTTATGTTAAGCATTATTGAATGTATTTGTGAAAATAAAAAATTAGAAATCAGTTGGTGATATTTTAATTAATCTTTAATCATGACAATTAAATTATTAATAGTTGAAGGAAACCTACAAGAGGAAAATCAAAATTTTAAAAATGCTGGCATTCAAACACATACAGAAAGTTTGAAAGACAGTCTTGCTTACATTACCAAAGACCTCGACATAGATGTTGTTAATCCATCTGCTGATCCTAAAATTTTTGAAAATATTGGAAATTTAGAAAAATATGATGGGACAGTGTGGGGTGGTAGTAGTTTAAATATTTATAATAATACTGATGAAATTAAGAGACAAATATTGTTTATGAAAGAATGTCAAAAAAAAATAAAAAAGATTTTAGCAATTTGTTGGGGCATGCAAGTTGCTGTGGTAGCTGCAGGGGGGGAGGTTAAAAAATCATCTAATGGATCACACATAGGTATTGCTTTTGATATTGAATTAAACCCCAATGGTCAAAGACATCCTATCTACAAAGGTAAAAAAAATAAATTTTGTTCACCAGCTTTCAATTTTGACGAAGTGGTTACTTTACCAAAAGATGCAACTCTATTAGCTTCAAATAATATCAATAAAATTTCAAGCATATCTTTTAATCATGAAAAAAGTGAAATATGGGGAATTCAGTATCATCCAGAGATTAAATATGAAAAAATGATAGAATTAATTAAATTTAGAAAAGATAGATTAATAAATCAAAGAAAAGCTTTTAGATCATATGATGAAATCGATCATCATATAAATTTGATAAAAAATGAATTATCAAAATCTGAAATAAATCATAGAATGATAGAATTAAAGAACTGGCTAGGTAGTATAAATGGAAATTAAATCTAAAAATGACATCATAGATTATTTTGCATCAGGCATTAAGCAAGATGAATTAATAGGTGTTGAGAATGAGCAGTTTTTATTCAACATTAAAACAAAAAAAAGAGCTGAATATGAAAATATTAAAAAATTATTACAAATTTTTATAACAAAATTTGGCTGGCAAGAAATAAAAGAAAACGAAAATTTAATAGGGCTAAAATTTAATGGTAAATCAATATCGCTAGAGCCAGGAAATCAAATTGAGTTATCAGGAGACAAATTAAAAAATATCCATGAGGTTTGTGTAGAGTTACACAATTTTCAAAAAGAATTAGACTCAGCTTGTTTTGATACTAATTTAATAAACATGGCAACAGGGTATGATCCTGTGACTAAATTAAAGGATGCACCCAATAATCCAAAAGAAAGATACAAAATAATGACAAATGAAATGCCAAAAGGTGGCGAGCTAAGTTTGAATATGATGTACCAAACATCTGGAACGCAAGTAAATATGGACTATAGCTCTGAAGAAGATTTTAAAAAAAAATTTAAGTTGATGTGTTACTTAACACCTTTAGCAATTGGCATATTTGCTAATTCAGCCGTATATGAAAACAGATCAAGTGGTTATTTATCTTATCGTGCAAAAGTCTGGCAAAATACCGCAAGAGCAGGTTTACCTAAAATATTTTTAGAAAACATGGATTTTGAAAAATACTCGGATTTCATTATTAAATTTCCTTTATTATTTATTGAAAAAAATAACTCTTACCATTATGGAGGTGAGCAAACATTCAAAGACTTTATGGAGGGAAATTTACAATCTAACAAATCTATACCGACTGATAAAGATCTTGGACTACATTTAAGCACAATATTTACCGAGGTGAGGTTAAAAAAATATTTAGAGGTAAGATCAATAGATGAATGCGAATGGGATTGTCATTGCGCAGGGCCCGCATTTTATACCGGTTTAATTTACGGGAATTTAGAGGAGTCTTTAGATGTAATAAAAAAATGGGACCAAAGTGAAATTTTAAATGCATATTATGACTCACCTAAAAAAGGTTTAAACACACTTATAAATAATAAAACCATTTTAGAATGGGGTAAAATTTTCCTAGATATTTCAAAAGATGGTCTAAAAAAAAGAAAATATATAAATAGCAATAATCAAGATGAGACAGTTTTTTTAAAAAATGTTGAGAATATTTTAAATGAAAAAAAAACTAGAGCCGAAAAGGTATTGGAAAAATTATAAATATGGCCGAAAAAATATTAGCAATACAAGGTAACTCTTTTAAAAATCTCAACATTATCACAGACACAACATATCTTTTAGCCCTAGAGGCACAAAGAAGAAATTATAAGATTTACTGGTACGAGACAAAAGATATAAATTTTATAAATTCTAAATTAATTGCTGAGGTTTGTCACATTAAATTTTTAGAAAATAATAAAACTTACTTTAAAATTATATCAAGAAAGAAGTTTGAATTAAAAAAATCAAAAGTTATTTTTATAAGGCAAAATCCACCTTTTAATATGGATTATGTAACTTCTACATTATTCTTAGATACTATAAAAGATAGCGTAAAGATAGTTAATGACCCAACCTCTATCAGAAATATATCTGAAAAATTATTTTCAATTAATTTTAAAAAACTTATGCCACCAACAATTTTCACTAAAAATTTAGATGAAATTAAAAAATTTATAAAAATTAACAAAAAAATTGTGTTAAAGCCTATACATGGGTATGCAGGAAAAGACATAATTTATATTAACGGCATAACAAATATAAAAAAAATTAGAAAATATTTAAAAAAAATTGGACATGTTATGGCTCAAAGATATTTACCAGGAATTAAATATGGCGATAAAAGAGTTTTTATAATTAATGGCAAGGTTAAAGGTGCAATAAGCCGTGTACCTTCCTCAAATTCAATTTTATCAAATCTATCCCAAGGGGGCAAAGCTGTAAAAACTACTCTTAGCAATAAGGAGATTAACGTTTCAAATCAAGTAGCTAAAGTTTTAAAAAAAAATGGAATATTTTTTGCAGGTATAGATCTAGTTTCTGGTTATCTAATTGGCGATATAAATGTAACATCACCAACTGGGCTTCCTCAATTTAAAGAATTAACAGGAGTAAATCTTGCAAAAAATTATTGGGACGAGCTAGAAAAATTAAAATAAACCCTCTACCTGACCTTTTTTATTTAATTTAATTTTGTCTGCAGCAGGAATTTTCGGCAATCCTGGCATAGTCATAATTGATCCACATATAACAACAATAAATTCTGCTCCGGACGATAATCTTACGTCTCTAATTGGTATTTCATGATTTGTTGGTGCACCTTTTAATTTTGGATCAGTAGAAAAACTATATTGAGTTTTTGCCACACAAACTGGAAAATTTTTAAACCCATTATTTTCAAAAGTCTTCAATTTTTGTTTAATCTCCTCAGTTGCTGTAATTTTATCAGCTCTATATATTTCTTTTGCAATAATTTCAATTTTTTCCCATAAACTTTTACTATCGTCATACAAGAATTTAAATTTTTGTTTTTTTGAATTATTACAAACTCGTACAACTTTTTTTGCTAAATCAACTGTTCCTGCTCCACCTTCTGCCCAGTGTTTACAATTACTAACTTCAACATTTAAATTTTTACAAAAATTTATTATTGTTTGTATTTCATTTTTAGTATCTAAAACAAAATGATTAATCGCAACTATTGGCTCTATGCCAAATTTTTTAATATTATTTATATGCCTATCTAAATTTGATAATCCTACTTTTAAAGCATCAATATTCTCAGTTTTTAAATTTTCTTTTTCCACACCACCATGCATTTTTAAAGCACGAACTGTAGCAACTATAACAACACAACCTGGTTTTATATTTGCTTTTCTACATTTAATATCTAAAAATTTTTCAGCGCCAAGGTCAGCACCAAAACCTGCCTCTGTTACAACGTATTTGGATAACTTTAAAGCTGACTTAGTTGCAATTACTGAATTACATCCGTGAGCAATGTTAGCGAACGGTCCTCCATGAATTATAGCCGGGTTATGCTCTAGACTTTGAGTAACATTTGGCCTAATTGCTTCTTTCAGAAGGACTGTCATTGGACCTTGAGCATTTAAGTCTTTTGCATAGACTGGTTTATTATTTTTATCATAAGCAATTGTAATGTTTCCAATTCTTTTTTCTAAATCAGACAAATCATTAGATAAACAGAAAATTGCCATCACCTCAGATGCAACAGTAATGTCAAAACCATCTTCTCTAGCAAAATCCTTTGCCACTCCTTTAGTATTTATATCTATGAATCTTAAAGCTCGATCATTCATATCTACAACTCTTTTCCAAACAATTTTTTTTTCATTAATGTTAAGTTTATTTCCCCAGTAAATATGATTATCGATTAAAGCTGACAGAAGATTATGAGCTGATGTAATAGCATGAAAGTCGCCAGTGAAGTGAAGATTTATTTGTTCCATAGGAACTACCTGTGCATTACCACCTCCAGCTGCACCTCCCTTCATTCCGAAAGAAGGGCCAAGACTAGGCTCTCTCAAACAAACAATAGATTTTTTTCCAATTTTATTTAATCCATCATTTAAACCTACGGATGTTGTAGTTTTACCCTCTCCAGCTGGCGTTGGTGTGATTGCTGTTACAAGAATAAGATGACCATCTTTTTTTTTTTTAAGTTTATCCAAGAATTCAAAATTTATTTTAGCTATGTGTCTTCCCATGGGACTAAAAGCTTTTGGGTTATCTGGAACATTTATTTTTTTTAAAATTTTTGAGATTGGTTTTAGTTTACAACTTCTTGCAATCTCTATATCGGATTTAAATTTTTTCATTACTCGAGTTTTTTATGGGTGTTTATACTTTATTTGTCTACTTTAAAAGAATTATTTATATTGGACATTTAAGTACATTATACATATCTTAAGTGATGAAAAAAAATTTCCGTTTTTTCGATAATAGACAAAAATATTTACTTTTTGTAACCACTACTAATGAAAAAAATAAAATTGCTGATGCTTTAAAGCCAATAGTTCAAAATTTAAAACCTAAAAATCCTGCATTAAAAATTTTCGATGCTGGTATGGGAGATGGGTCTTTACTTATGAATGTAATGAGACAATGCCATCAAAAAATGCCCAACATCCCTTTGCTAGTCTCAACAAAAGAAATTAGCATGGAGGATGTTAGACTTGGTTTAGAAAAACTCCCAGATAGATTTGTTGAACATAAAAATACTGTTTTTGTTATATCAAATTTAAATTATGTTGAATCTACTTCTTTAAAATCAAGAAATATTAAAAAACAAAAAAAAATGAATTGGAAAGTTGTAAAACTTAAAGGAAATTCATCTTTAGATTTTTCAAATCAATTAAGAAAACTTAATCAAGAATTCCTAGCAAAAAAATGGCAAGTTGAAACAAACCCTAAAACTGGTACATCAACTTATAAAGAACCATCAGTAATAGTAATCTACCGAAAAGATCAAGAATTTGTTCTTAAAAATGTAATTCCACAAAAAAGTAATGGCAAAACCGATTATGATTTAATTATTGCATCTCAACCTTATCGATCAAGAGTTTCTGCTGAAAAAAAAGTAAAGTATGTGATCGATCCAATGTTAAAATCTTTAGCTAAAAAAGGAAAATTAGTTGTAGTGCATGCCTGTGGTGGTGATCCAGGCAATAAGATAATTAAAAAGTTGTGGCCAAAAGAAAATCCATTCCCTTACCTATATTCATCAATTGAAAAATATATAAAATCTAATACAGAAAAATCATTTTTAAAAACTTTGAAATTTCATAAAGTAAAAAAAATTAGTTATGTTTTAAGAGCTCTTCCAAATGAAATAAAAGGTGGTATTGCTACTTCTTTAATTTTTTCAGCTTGGAATGCTGCGGTATATGTTAATCAAATGACAGATGACCAAATTTTTAAAGTACAAAGATCAAAAAATTATCAAAAAATAGTTCAACAAGTGGTTAATAAATATAAAGGCTTATATTTTAAAAATGAACTATTTGTCATAGAAAAAAGATAATCAATTAACTTTTAAAGTTTTAGTGACATATAACAAGAGTTTGGGTCTTCTACGTAATGGCCGAAAGGTTTGCATTCTGTAAAACCTGAATTTTTAAATAACTTACGGGCTGGTAGAAAAAATTCACCTGACCCTGTTTCGATACTAATTTTTTGAATATTTAATTGTCGAGATTTTTCAACAAGAACTTTTATAATTTTTTTCCCATAACCTTTGTTTCTAAAAGGATCGGCAACACGAATTGATTTGAGTTCACCATGCTTAGGATCCAAAAATTTTAAAGCTCCACAACCAATTAACTCATCGTTTTCATATATACTCCAAAACTTAATACTTTTATTTTGCAAACCCTCAATGTCTAGTACGTGGGTACTTCCCTCAGGTGAAACTGATCTTAATTCGATAAAATGTTTTTTTAAAAGTTGATTAACTTTAGGATTATCAAAATTACCTTCAATAGTTTCCATATTAATTGAATATCTATATTGAATATTTAATTTATCAAATAAAAACTAATCTAATATTTCTTGTAGAGGTCTTATTTCTCCAATTTTAAAAATAATGGCATCTTTTTTTTGAAAGCCATAATTTTCTGCATTATTTTTAAAACGAACAGGAGGTTCCATAATCGGTTCTAAAGAAAGCACAAAGGTACCCCAATGAGTTCCTATTACTTTCCTACTTTTAAGATCTTTTGCAACTTGCAAAGCCTCTTCTGGATTTGTGTGGTAAATAGATTTTTCAAACATCGGTCTAAAGTCATATGCACCTATATTAATCATTGTAAGATCAACTGGACCAAATTTTTCACCTAGTTTTTTATATATTTGGCCATACCCAGTATCACATGCAAATAGTATTTTCTTATTTTTATATTCAATTAAAAAATTTCCCCAAAGTGTTTTGTTAGTATCTGTCAAACTTCTTTTTGACCAATGAACAGCTGGTAACAATGTTATTTTTAAATCATTTATTTCAATTGTTTGGTACCAATCTAGCTCATTAACTTTTTTGTAATTGTATTTAGTAAAATACTTACCTAACTTAAGAGGTACAATCACATCTGCATCTTTATAAGGAAACTTTCTGATTGTTGCTGTATCTTGATGGTCATAGTGGTTATGCGTGAGTAAAAATAAATCTACTTTAGGAATTTCTTTCAAATTTAAAGCTGGATCAACATATCTTTTTGGACCAAATATTAATGGTCCTGCATTTTTAGAAAAAACTGGATCAGTTATAATAGTCGTATTTCCAAGTTTTATTAAAAAAGTAGCATGCCCAATCCAACCAATATAATCTTTATCTTTGTATAGTTCTAAATTTTTTAAAACCTCATTTTTATTTAAAACATGGCTTTTGGGTACGGTCATATCTAATTTTTTTTTCTCTTTATTAAAAGTACTCCAAGACCATTTTACTTTTCCAGAGCGTTCTGGTGAGCCTTCGGGATTTTTAAACGTTCCGTCAGACTGATGATGTAAAGGTTTATTTTCCATTGCTATAGTGGCTGTAATAATAATTAAAAATAAAATAAATAAAAATTTTTTCATTTATTTTCAATTATAGTTAAGTGGCCCATTTTCCTTTTAGGTTTAATTTGTTTTTTTAAATAATCAAAAAAAAATTCATTTTCAGTATATTTTTTATTTCTGTAATTATTTATTTCGTCTCCAATAATATTTATCATTTTTGCATTACATAATTTTTCTAGTTTTATTTTTTCTAATCCACAAACAGCCCTGATATGATTTTCAAATTGACTAATATTATAGGTATTTATAGTTAAATGACCTGAATTGTGAACTCTTGGTGCAATTTCATTTACATATAAATTTTGCTCTTTATCTATAAAAAATTCAACACATAGAGTTCCAACATATTTAAGTTCTTCAGAAATAAGTTTGGCCCATTCTTGAGATTTTTCAAAATGAGACAAATTAATTTGAGCTGGAATAGTTGAATGTTTTAAAATTTGTTCTTCATGTAAGTTTTCTATTGGTTCATAAATTTCATAATTATCTTTTGAAAATCTTGTAATTACTACAGAAATTTCTTTTTCTAAATTTACTAATTTTTCTAATATGAATTCTTTATCAAACCTAATTTCATGATTATTTAAATCCTCTAAATCTTTTAATTTATATTGACCCTTACCGTCGTACCCAAGTGTAGATGTTTTCAATATTCCAGGTAATAAATCTCTATATTTTTTTATATCATTTTCATTAACAATTTTTTCAAACTTTGTGGTTCTTATATTATTTTTAACCAGAAAATTTTTTTCTGAGTATCTGTGTTGAACAATTTTGTTAACTTCTGGATTAGGATCTACTTTTTTAATTTTGTTTAATTTTGACAACACATCATAAGGAATATTTTCAAATTCATAGGTTATTTTGTCTACCAAGGATGTAAATTTTTTTAAATTTTCTTCATTGTCATATTTAGAATAAATAAAATAGTCTGCAAAATGTTTTGCTGGTGAGTCTTCATCATCACTAATTACTACTGTATTTATATTTATATTTTTTGCTGCTGCGCAAAGTAAAGATCCAAGTTGGCCCCCACCAATTATACCTAAAGAAATTTTAGTCATTCTATTTAGGTTTTTTTTTAACTGATTTTGATTGTTTCAATCTAAACTTTAATAATGAATTTTTAACCTTTTTATTTTGAGTCCCAATAATTGATGCAGCATAAAGTCCGGCATTTATTGCACCATCTTTACCGATTGCAACTGTACCAACCGGGATACCTTTTGGCATCTGTACAATTGATAAAAGACTATCCATACCTTTTAGTTTTTTAGACTCAATTGGAACTCCAATAACTGGAATGCTAGTCAAAGATGCAACCATACCAGGAAGATGCGCAGAACCACCAGCTCCTGCAATTATCACAGAGTAATTATTTTTTTCAGAATTTTTAGCAAATTCAAACATTCTTTTTGGAGTTCTATGTGCTGAAACTATTTTCATATCACATTTTATACCAAAACTTTGAAGTATTTTTTTTGAATATTTCATTGTAGAGTAATCTGATTGACTACCCATAATAATAGCTACTTTATTAATCTTCTTATTGTTCATTAAATATTTAATACCAAATAATTATTTACTAATATATAGTTAATATTACAGAATTCAAAATCTAGAATTTAATAATTTATGATAAAAAAAAATACTGAAAATAATACAGAATTAAAATTAGATGATTTATGTGAAGAATGTCAAAAAAACGATGAAAGTGTTATTCATAATTTAATACTTACGGGGTTTAAAATTTGTAAATCTTGTAGAGTCTCTAAAACAATTTTTCCAATTTAAGTTACATTACTTATTGGCAATGTATCCATTCTACTCATAACAAATGATACTGATAATATAGCCAATATTAAAAACGACAGGAATATTATTCCAAAAGATTTAAAGTTAGATTTTAATTGCAATACTTCCCTTGTAGAAATTATAAGAGATGCAAAAATCCATAGTTGGGTAAGAAATATAATTGGCATTACCATATTTGGAGTAATTGCAAAAAATCTTAAAAGACCAGGTGCATGAGCATAACCTACTGCTATTAGTATTTTTTTAAATGGAACTTTAGTATCTTTGTCTGGAAAAAGTTTAACCCCAATGACAAATATAAATATAGCCCAAACAAACCATGTAAAAACAGCAGTGATCGCAGATAAACCGATTGATGTTTTGTAAAATGTATTTGCAGCTATAGCCCCAGCAACCCCATCTAAAACCATAACGAGTGCAGCAAAATATATTGCTGCTTCACTAAAACTCTTACTCTCTCTATAAAGATTTTTATCGAGTTTGATTGATCTAAATACGATGCTTAAAAATTGTGCAAACATTACTTTTTATTTTTTTTTTCAATTAATGAAACTATTAAAGGAAATATTAACAAAATAATAGCAATAATAACAATTGCGATTATTATGACAATTTTTGTCATGCAAAATCAAATAATAACTTATACAGTCTATTTCGTAACTTCCCTAGTATTTGGATTGTAAGACTCTGTAAAAGGTATATCGACAATAACTGCATCAACAGGATTACTTCCTTTTTCGCAATATTTTTTTGGTAAATGAACTTTAAATTTATCACCAACATTACCTTTAGGAAATCCGTTTTTATTTACAGTTCCATCAAATGGAACATAACCCATTGCAATATTTGTACCTTTTTCAGGATGATACCAAGGAGATGTAACAAAACCTATAGGGTTTTTTCCGTCTTTTGATATTAACCAAAAATCTGGAGCGTATTCCTCAATTGGTTTTCCACCTAGTTCCATACCAACTAATTGAAGTTTGTATGGTTTTTGACCGTTCAATAATTCTTTCTTCATATTTTCTAATGCTTCTTTACCAATATAATCTCCTTTTTTAGCCCATTCACCTTTTCCAGATAATGAAACTTGATAACCTAAATTACATTGAAATGGATTATGTTCATTATCCATGTCTTGACCCCAAGATAAAATTCCAGCTTGAATTCTTCTGTGATGAGCTGGAGCTATTACCATCAAATTATGTTTTTTACCTGCTTTTAAAACAGCATTCCACATATCTTCAGCATATAGTGTTGCATTTCTTAAATATATTTCATAACCAGCTTCTCCAGAAAAACCAGATTGAGAAATTACACAACTTCTTCCACCAACCTTAGCTTCAGCTAATCCATAAAAAGGCATATTATCTAAATCTACTTGCTTACCAATCAAATCATTCATTAAAGCTTTTGATTTTGGTCCTTGAATTTGCACAGGACATGCATCTATTTCGTCTATGTCAACATCAAATCTTTTATCTGCATTTACTCCTTGTAGATATAACCCTATGTCACTGTCTGACAAACTAAACCAAAACTCATCTTGAGCAATTCTTAACAAAATTGGATCATTAAGAACTCCACCTTTGTAATTACAAAGAATTACGTATCTAGCTCTCATTGGAGAAATCTTGGTAGCATCTCTTGTAATTACATAGTCAGTAAATTTTTCTGCATCAGGACCTTTGACTCTAATTTGTCTTTCGACAGCAACATTCCACATCGTTACATGGTTCTTAATTGCTTTATATTCAACCATCGCTCCACCTTTTTCAGGTCTTACATATCCACGGGGATGATAAATTCTGTTGTAAACTGTAGCTCTCCAACATCCTGCTTTCATTGACAAATGCCAGTATGGAGATTTTCTAACTCTTGTTGACATCAATAATTCTACTTTTGTTGGTCCACTTTGTCTTAAATTATAGGGAACAATTCTATCCGACTGATCTACTTTTGTAGTATGAGAAACTTTTGAATAATCAACTTTTTCAATAATTCTGCTTGGTGATAATTTTCCGTTGGATTTTTTAGCTTTTTTTCTTTTCTTAGGCATAGTTATTTTCCTTTAACCAGTTGTTGGTTTCCTTAAGCCCACCAAATGTATAGATATGAAAATATTTTGTATGCTCTTTGATTTTATCTACAATATCGTTTGGGTCTTTTGGTTTTAATAAATCAATCGCCCTACTAAAATTTGATTTAATAAAATTTATAGAATTTTTTGCTCCTACAATATTTGCAAACTTAATTAAGCTTGATATTTTCATAGGTCCAGTAATTCCAACATGAACTGGGACAGACTGTTTAGAAATAAAATCAATAATTGGCTCTGACTGCATTAACCATTGAGTTACTATGTAATCAGCGTAAGGCTTTTTATCAATCATTGCTTTTTCTAACACTTCGTCGGATATATCAGGACTCCCCTCAGGATGTCCAGCAATTCCTATCTTCATTTTCTCAAAATAACCAGTCTCAAGAAGTTGGAAGGAGCTATCGAATTTTCCCATTGGTTCTCTTCCTCCCCCAATTACTAGAGCTTGTTTAACTCCGCCATCCTTACACATTTTCACATATTCCTTTAGTTGTGACTCATCTTTCATTGATCTAGCTGGAAAATGTGGAACTGGGTTAAAACCTTTTTTAACAAGATTTATTGCTTGATGAGCTGTTTCTCTAAAATCACCACCAGGTAGCATTGTGATATAGACGTCTTTTAAGGTTGGCAAAGTATCCAGATTAGTTTTTGGGCCTATTTCTATAGAAAAATTCATTGATTGATCATTATTTATTTTAAATTATCTGTCTAGATAATTATTGTTACACATTCTATATCGCTTTATAGTGACAATTTGATCTGATACTTAAACTCTATATATTAGATAAAATTAGCCATGGATTTAAATATAAAAACTAATTTATTTAACAAAACCAGACAAAGGTCCATTAAAATAATAGAAAACTTAAGTCCTGAGGATATGAATATCCAATCAATGGAGGATGCATCTCCTATAAAATGGCATCTTGCTCATACAACCTGGTTTTTTGAGCATTTTGTTGTTTCAAAATTTAAAAAAAACTTCATACCTTTTAATGAAAAATATAATTATCTATTTAACTCATATTACGTTCAGTCAGGTCCAAGATATAAAAGATCTCAAAGAAGCTTGATTTCAAAACCGGAAATTAATGAAGTTTTAGAATTCAGAAAGAAAGTAGACAATGAAGTTAATGAACTAATTTCTACGAGTAACTCTGTTGCAGAAATTATAGAGTTAGGTTGTCATCATGAAATGCAACATCAAGAGTTAATGTTAACAGATTTATTACACGGTCTAAGTTTTAATCCGTTGTTACCAGTCTACAATCCAAAAAAAATTGCAGTTGATAATGTTGATAAAGAACAAAAATGGATAGAGTTTGAAGGTGGAATTCAAAAAGTTGGAGCAAATGGGAATGGTTTTTCATTTGATTGTGAAAAACCTAGACATGAAACATTAGTTCATCCATTTAAAATATCTAATAAACTAGTAACAAACGGTGAGTGGATAGAATTTATAGATGATAATGGGTATTCAAAAGCTCCGATGTGGTTAATGGATGGTTTTACTATTTGTCAAAACGAAAAATGGATTGCACCATTATATTGGTGGAAAGAGGGTAAAGAATGGTTTCAATATACTTTAAATGGACCAACCAAAGTAGATACAAATGCACCAGTATGTCATATTAGTTTTTATGAGGCAGATGCTTTTGCAAGATGGAAAAATAAAAGATTGCCAACTGAATTTGAATGGGAAGTAGCATCAAGTAAAAATATTTTAGGAAACTTTCTTGAAAAAGAGAAATTTGTTCCCGAAAGTATAAACTGTAAAGAAAATATTTCACAAATGTGGGGAGATGTGTGGGAGTGGACTTCATCTAGCTTCTTACCGTATCCAGGCTTTAAAACTACTGAGGGGTCATTAGGTGAATATAATGGTAAGTTTATGTCTAACCAAATAGTTCTTAAGGGTGGTTCTTGTGTAACTCCAGAAGCTCAAATTAGAAATTCTTATAGAAATTTTTTCTATCCATATCAAAGATGGCAAATGTCTGGACTTAGATTAGCTGAATGAATAATTTTCTAGACGAGGTACATAACGGTTTATCTGGTAAAGTTAAAAAACTAAATCCAAAATGGTTATATGACTTTAATGGGTCAAAATTATTTGAGGAAATAACAAAATTACAAGAATATTATGTAACTAGAACCGAAATAGGAATTTTAGAAAAAAATAAATCCGAAATAGCAAATTTAATTGGTGAAAAAGCAACAGTGATAGAGCCTGGAGCAGGAGAAAGTAAAAAAATATCAATTTTTTTAAAATCTTTAATAGAGCCTAAATGTTATGTCCCATCCGACATTTCAAAAAAATACATTAAAAAAATTGGAAAAAAATTAAAAAAAAAATTACCTAAAATAAAAGTAAATCCTGTTGTAGATGATTTTACCTCAAAAAAGAGGATTAATAACAAAATTTTAAAAAATAAAAATATTGTAGTTTTTTTTCCTGGATCGACCATTGGAAATTTTGAAAAAAGAGAGGCCATTCATTTTCTTAAAAATATCAAACTTAAGTACAAACCAAAAAAAATTATTATCGGTGTAGATTTAATTAAAAAAAAATCAGTATTACTTAAAGCTTATAATGATAAAAAAGGAATTACAGCAAGATTTAATAAAAATCTGCTAAAAAGAATAAACAAAGAACTGAAAGCAAATTTCGACATTAAATCTTTTAAACACTCTGCAATTTATAACAAAAGCAAAAGTAGAATTGAGATGCATTTAATATCTTTAAAAAATCAAAAAGTTAAAGTTCACAACAAAAACTTTCATTTTAAAAAAGGTGAAACAATTCACACTGAAAGCTCTCATAAATACAGTCCTAAATCATTTAACCAATTAGCTAAAAAATCTGGGTGGAAAGTAAAAAAAATTTGGACAGATTTAAATAGACAATTCAGCATACAATATTTAATTTAGGCCATGAAAATTATTTTGATAATGGGACTACCTGGAGCAGGAAAAACAACTTTGGCTGATGAATTAGCCCCAATGTTAAAAGCCAAAAGACTTAATGCTGATGAAGTTAGGAAGGCTGCTAATGACTGGGACTTTTCACCAGAGGGAAGAACTAGACAAGCAAAAAGAATGGCAGACTTTGCTTTAAAATTAAAAGAAGAAGGTAATTATGTTATTGCAGACTTTATTTGTCCAACACCGAAAGCAAGAAGTTTGTTCCCTGCAGATTATACAGTTTGGGTTGATACTATTCAAAAAGGTAGATTTGAAGACACTAATCAGATGTTCGTAAAACCTGAAAAATTTGACTTTCATGTAACTTCTCAGGATGCTAAAAATTGGGCGCCAAAAATACTTGAGGACTTAAAAAAATAAATTAAAGTTTTTATGAACTACTTGAAAAAAATTCTCGTTATTTTTCTAGTTTTGTTTCCAATTTCGAGCTCCTTTGGAGGAACCCTTACACACGTGCAAACTGTAATATTTGATGATGAGTCAAATGCAAAAAGTCAAAACAGACAGATAGCTGGTATTGAATTTAATAAAGATGGAACAAAACTTTTTACGTCGTCCGCTCAGCCTGATAGCTTTGGAGATAGAGACAATGGTCATCGGGTTAACGAATTTAATCTAAGTACACCCTATGACATAAGTACAAGAACTTATGCAGGTGATAGCGAGAGGTGTAATCTAGATGAAATTCCAAAAGCAAATAACCTATTTGATGCTCCAGATAATAAAGAACACACTGTATATGATTTAGAATTTAGTCATGACGGGACAAAATTATTTGTTGCGGCTAGAGTTGTTAATAGCCGTGAAGATGATGATGATATTTATAGATATGATTTAAGTGTGCCTTATGATATTTCTACTTGTCAGTTTGCACAACAAACTACCGATCTTGATGATGAAACATTCACCGACGATAGTGACTCTCCAAGTACAAACATTAGGCTTCAAGGTTTAGAATTTAATAATGACGGTACAAAAGTATTTTTAATGTGGTTTAAAAATGGTTCTGGTGGTGCTAAATTATTAGAGTACACACTTTCAACACCGTACGACATAACGTCACTTCAACTTGTAACAACAGCTGGAATTGAATTGGGCACAAGTACCACTGCTAATGTAAGCAACCCTGCAGGAATGAGATTTAGTGCTAATGGAAAAAGAATTTTTATCATAAGTCACACGGATAATGGTGGTCAAGGTATTAGTCAAATCTCTCTTACAAATGCTTTTGATACATCATCATTTGTTATAGATGGTAAATTTAATCTGCAAACTTCATCTCCAATAAATGATCAGCCTAGAGGAGTTGGATTTAACTCAAGTGGTTTAAAATTATACATTGGAAATGATTTTGGACACAATAGTTTTGATCAGATAATGGAGTATGATTTAGTTTGTCCATTTACTATTTTTGCAGCGACATGTCCCTCAATTACTGAAAACAGTGATCGAACAGGAATGGCAGAGGCTCAGGTAGAACTAGCAAATAGAACTATAGATTTATCAACAAAATCTGTTCTCAATAGATTAAAGTGGATTAGAAGAAACAAAGATAAACAAAACTTATCTAATCAAAATATAAATTTAAACTTTTCAAACAGCTTAATATCTTCGTTATCAGAATTACCCATATCGTCTTTTAAAAAAATATCTACAACTAAAAATAACGTCAAATCAAATAAGAATTATTTTTATTGGAGTGAAGGAGGGATTTCTATTGGAAAAACAGGTGATACCAGCATTGCATCCTCTAAAGAAATAAAAGTCAAATCTTTGACTTTTGGTTTTGATAAATTTAAGGATGATTATGGCATAGAGGGTTTTGCCTTTAGGTTTGGTGGTGATGACGTTGACATTGGAAGTTCTGGTAGCAATTTAGATTCTAAGACATACAATCTTACCTACTATAGTACGACACCAATTGAGGATGATACAAAATTTATAGATAAAGTTTTTGGAATAGGAAAAATAAGATCAGATATAGTTAATGTTATTGATGCTAGAAATATAACTGCAGACAGAACAGGAAATCAAATGTTTGGAACCTTTAAACTTAAAGATGAAATTAAGAAAAATAATTTAATTCTTGTTCCTTCCGCACAATTCGATTTTGGCCATACAATCTTAAATGGTTATAAAGAATCTGGAGCTGGAGCAATAATAGTTGAAGACCAGCATGTAAGAACAAAAAATTTAAGAGCAACTATTGCAGTATATGAAGATCTATCAAGTGATAAATATGAATTTAAGCGACACGGTAAATTAGAATATTTAGCTGATGTTGATCGTTCATCTGACTTTAAATATAGATATGTTTCTGACAGAGATACTTCTTTTTCTGAAACGTTACATACGGGAGCTTTGCACAATATTAATGCCGAGGTTGGTTTGGATATAGTTTTTTCAAACAATTACAGTATTTTTGTAATTTATGAAAGAAACCAAGCAATAGATTATGGGCATACTGATAATTTATATATTGCTTTAGGATATTTACCATATGAAGGAGCCGAGTATGCTTTCACAATTAATGGATCAGAAAATCTTTTATCAAATTTAGAATTTAAAAAAAATGTTAATGGATTAAATCTAAGCTTTAATGTTAAAGATGATATCACAAATTTAGGAGATAACAGAGAAGCTAATATTGTATTAAATAAAGTCTTTTAATTTTAATTAATAAGAATAAAATTAAACATAAGGAGTATATATGAGTTATCAGTGGGATAATAAAAAACCAACAGCGCAAATGCTAGGACGTTGGCAACCTTTTCATGATGGTCATTATGCTTTGTTTGAGGAAATAATAAAAAAAACAGGACAAGTTTGCATTCAAATAAGAGATGTGCAAGGAGTTGATGATAATCCTTTTGATTTTGAAACAGTAAAAAAGAAAATAGAAGAAAGATTAAATCCAAAGTTTGAGGGAAGATTTAAAATAATGTTAGTGCCCAATATAACAAATATTTGTTATGGACGAGGGGTTGGATATAAAATTGAGGAAATAGTATTACCAGAAGATATTCAAAAAATATCTGCAACAAATATTAGAAAAAAAATGCGTGAAGATGGAGAACTTAAGTAAATATGACAGTTCTTTTAAAAGATTTAGGCAATGGTATAAAAAGTGTAATTATAAATGATCCTAAAACTTATAATTCACTTTCTTTTAAAACATTAGGATCTTTAATAAAAATATTTAAAAAATTAAATAATGACAATAAAACTCGTGTCATTGTAATAAGTGGAAACGGCAAAGGTTTTAGTGCTGGTCATAATTTAAAAGAGGTTAAAGGTTTAAAAGTAAGATCTAAATACTTAAAACTATTCAATTTATGTTCTAAATTGATGATTGATATAGTTGAATGTAGAAAACCAGTTATTGCAAAAGTTCATGGATCAGCATATGCAGCAGGATGTCAGTTAGCTGCCAGTTGTGACTTAACTTATTCGTCATTAGATGCAAAATTTGCAACACCAGGTGTAAACATAGGTTTATTTTGTAGCACTCCCATGGTTGCAGTAAGTAGAAAAATTAACAGAAAAAGAATGATGAAAATGCTTTTAACAGGTGAGCCAATTAATGCAAAATACGCAAAAGAAATTGGTTTAATAAACGATTATTATCCAAAATCGAAACTAAATAAAAAAGTTTTAGAAGTTGCTAAAGTTATTTCATCTAAATCTAATGCTTCAATTAGAATTGGAAAAAAAGCTTTCTATAAACAATTAGAGATGCCATTAAAACAAGCTTACTTATATACCAGCAAGATGATGACTTTAAATATGATGAAACAAGATGCAAAAGAGGGAATATCTGCGTTTTTAGGAAAAAGATCTCCCAAATGGAAAAATAAATAATGCAAGAGATAGAAACTATTTTAAAAAATTCAAAAACAATAGCTATGATTGGAGTTAGTTCTCTAAAAGAAAAAGAGGATAGAACAAATTTAAAAAGAAAACCTTCAACAATTGTTATGAAATATATGCAAGACTTTGGTTATAAAGTTATACCGGTCAATCCATTTGCAGTGGGAGAAATAATTCATGGTGAGAAAGTAGTAGCTAAACTTTCCGATATAAATGTAGAGATAGATATTGTTAATGTTTTTAGACCATCCAAAGAAACCCCCGGAATAGCAGAGGATGCAGTTAAAATTAAAGCTAAAGTTTTATGGTTACAGTATGGAATAAAAAATGACGCAGCAGAGAAAATAGCTAATGATGCAAAAATCAAGTATATTTCAAATCGCTGCATTAAACAGGATTATCAAAATATTTTTCAAAAAGTTAATCCAGTTTTCCCAGCATTAAAATATTAAAAAACCTATCAAATGCTGAGAATAGTTTTAGTTTTATTTTTATTTTTTAATACCAAAGTTTTTGCCGAAGATTTAAAAAAAGTTTACTTTGGTGGGGGGTGTTTTTGGTGCATGGAAGAATCTTTTGATAAAGCCGTGGGTGTAAAAGATGTAATATCTGGATATTCTGGAGGTACAACTAAAAATCCAACATATAAAGAGGTAACTTACGGAAATACTGGACACTTTGAAGTAGTTGAAATTGTATACGACAGCAAAATAACAAATTTTGAAAATTTATTAAATGTTTTTTGGAAAAATATTGATCCTTTCGATAAGGCCGGTCAATTTTGTGATAAAGGATATAGCTATAGATCAGTTGCGTTTTACCAAAACCAAGAACAAAAAAAATTAATAGAAAAAAGAATCAAAGAAATTGAGCTTCAATATAATAAAAGTGTAGTAACTTATGTAAGAGATTTTGATAAATTCTATAAAGCTGAAGATTATCACCAAAATTATTATCAAACTAATTTTATAAATTACTTACTTTATAAAAAGGGTTGTGGTAGAGAGAATAGACTAGATCAAATCTGGAAAAAATGAAAAATATTTTTATTGTCTACGGCCACTACAATCAAAATTCGTTTAACGCTGCTATAAAGAATACATTTACAGAAGCTGCTCAAAAAAAAGGACATTCAGTAGATTGTGTTGATCTATATAAAGAGAAGTTTAACCCAGTTTATGCAGGTGAAAAACCAGACCAAGTGGTCTTAGATCATCAAAAGAGAATTGATAAATCAGATGTAATAGTTTTAGTGGCACCTATTTGGAACTATCGAATGCCAGCAATTGTTGAAGGCTGGATTGATAGAGTTCTTTCTCCACCTTGGGCATTTACTTTTAAAAAGTTATTTGGAAATTACGGTTACCCAAAAGGAAATTTAAAAGGAAAAAAAGTTATTATATTTTGTACTTATGGCTCACCAAGATTTGCAGTGACAACTTTCTTTTTAAATATGCCAATAAGACGATTAAAAAGAGGAGTTTTTTTTATTTGTGGCATTAAAGATGTGCTTTACAGAAGATATTTTGAAGTTCCTTTCGTATCAGATGAAAAAAGAAAAAAATATTTAAAAGATGTAGAAAATACCGCTACAAGTTTATAATCTATTTTTTTAACTTGTTAGAAAATTTCAAATTCTCAGAATTAAATTTTGATTTGTTTTCTTTGATATATTGATCCATGATTTTTACTTTTTCATCCTCAAACTCTGCAACTTTTCTCTGATTTAAATCAACATATAATGACAGAACTTCAATTGTTGATGCAACATATTTTTTTTCTTTATGAATCATTTCAAGCTTGTATTGTAGTCTTTTTTTATCATGATCAAAAAAAATTAAATTAACATCCACATCTTCGCCTTCTTTAACTTCTTGGTTGTAGGTGATATGAGACTCCACAACCATCGTACTTTTTTTTGTATTTTTTGCAGATTCTTCTCCCATTTGGAATTTATTCATTAATATTTCTGCACCGAATAAATCAAATATCAAAATGTAGTATGCGACATTCATGTGTCCATTATAATCTGTCCAATCCTTAATTATTTTTTTTGATGTTAAATAAAGTGTCATTTTTTCTTAAATTTATATTTAAATATTATATTATAAAACTGTGAAATTTAATATTTTTAAAACATTTTTTTTAATAATTATTTTTTTTAATATAAACTTTTCATTTGCCGAAATTTTAAAACCTAATATTTCTATTTTGCCATCTGAAGTTGTTAAATTACAATTAAGCAGTTTACAAAATAATAATTCTCCCAATATAGACTCTGGAATTTTACAAACTTGGGAATTCGCTCATCCAAAAAATAAAAGTTTTACTGGTCCTTATGATAAATTTAAAAACATGATTAAAAAAGATTCATATTCTATCTTAATTAATCATAAGTCGCATGAGGTAAAAGAGATTTTTAAAAACGAAAATGTTGCTACATATGAAGTAGTTATCTTAGGAAAAGATAAAAAATTTTATAAATTTAAGTGGCAGGTTGAAAAATATAATAAAGAAGGACCACTTAAAAATTGCTGGTTAACAACAGCTGTTTTAGCGCCGAAAGAGTTAGGTTCTTCCGTTTAATTGTTTTCAGCTGGCTTAACCTTTCCATTTTCCATCTTTGGAGGTGAATATTTTGTATCTGGGAGAAAGCTATTATCAAACCTGAAGTAAACTAAAGTTAAAACTAAAAGTATAAAGCTAGCTAGACAAAGCATCAGGTAAGGAACTTTTTTCTCTGATAGTTTAAAAGCAAATTTAATTAAATAAAAAGTTATAAAAGGAGCCAAAATACTTAATATAATTAATATTTTTTTTGTCATAGTGCGTCATTAGAATTATATATTAAAATCCTTATTTTGGTAATTTCACATAATGTCTAAGCCTCCTTTTTATCTAAGAATCCCAATTTTAATGGCGATCCTTTGTTTACCACCTATCGGTGCAACCCAAATTGGATGGTATTTTTGGGGGAAAGAAGCGGGTCTTAATTGTGGGATGGTTGTAGGTGCTATCAGCGTTACAGTAGCAGGCTATTTAATGTATATAAAAGATTGGCGAGACTTTGAAGACGATTAGCATAAAATTATGTTTCGTAAATTATCAAAATTTAGTAAAACCGTATTGTGAAATCTAAATCTAAAGTTGTTGTTGTTGGTGGTGGCGTAGTAGGAGTTAGCGCACTATACCATTTAGCAAAAAAAGGTTGGTCGGATGTTGTCCTAGTTGAAAGAAAAGAATTAACTTCAGGATCAACTTGGCATGCAGCAGGACTTTTACCTTTATTCAACATGAGCTATTCAGTTGGTCAATTACATAAATATGCAGTTAACTTGTACGGTAAGTTAGAAGAAGAGACAGGAAAAAATGTAGGTTTCAGTAGAGTATCTAATATTAGACTTGCAAACAATAAAGATAGGATGGACGAATATTTCCAATATGCAGGTGTTGCTCAAACAATTGGAGTTGATGTAAAATTTTTAACTCCGGAACAAGTAAAAGAAATTTGGCCACTATGTAATACATCTGATTTAGTTGGTGCTATTCAACATCCTGAAGATGGTTACATTCAACCAGCAGATTTAACTCAAGCTTTAGCAACAGGAGCACGAAATAGAGGTGCAGAAATATATAGAAACACAACAGTTGTAGGAATTAAACAAACCAAAAATGGTTGGGTTGTCGAGACAGACAAAGGATCAATAGAATGCGAACACGTTATCTCTTGCTCAGGAAATTTTGCAAGACAAACTGGTAAAATGGTAGGGTTAGATATTCCAGTTATTCCAGTTGAGCATCAATACATTGTTACAGAACCTCATCCAGAAATTCAAAAAAGAAAAAAAGAAGGCTTACCTGAAATGGGAGTCTTAAGAGACAGCGATAGCAGATGGTATATGAGAGAAGAAGCTGGTGGATTAATTCTAGGTCCATATGAAGATGGCGCTCCAGCATGTTATGTTAATGGACCATCAAAGGATTCAGAGTACGAATTATTTCAAGAAGATTTAGATAGGTTAGCACCACATATTGAAGGTGCAATTCATAGGGTTCCAGCTTTCGGTGAAGTTGGAGTTAAGAAAGTTTATAACGGCGCAATTTGTTACACTCCAGATGGCAATCCAATTGTTGGACCAGCTTGGGGATTAAAAAATTTTTGGATTAATGAGGGACATAGTTTTGGAATAACTGCCGCTGGTGGAGCAGGTTGGCAATTGGCCGAGTGGATTGTTGATGGAGAACCAACTATTGATATGTTAGGCGTAGAACCTAGAAGATATGGCGACTATTGTTCAAAATCATATTTAATTAAAAAGAATGAAGAAGCTTATAGCCATGTTTTTATAAATCACTTTCCAGATGAAGAAAGGCCTGCAGCAAGACCTTTAAGAACTGCCCCATGTTATGACAGAATGAAAAATTTGGGTGCAGTATTTGGTCAAAAATTTGGATGGGAAAGACCTAATTTCTTTGCAACAGATGGAATGGAACAAAAAGATGATTGGTCATTTAGAAGATCCAAGTGGTTTAGCGCTATTGAAAAAGAGTGCAAGAATGTCAGAGAAAATGTTGGTCTGCTAGATATGACAGCTTTTGCAAAATGTAGAATTAAAGGACCTGGTGCTGAAGCTTTTCTAGATAGACTTGTAGCAAATAAACTACCAAAAAAAACTGGAAGAATTAACCTTTGTCATGCACTAAATACAAAAGGTGGAGTTCACTCAGAATTTACAATCATGAGAGAGTCTGAAACAAGTTTTTATCTTGTTTCTGCGGGCGCTTTTCAGAGATTAGACCACGATTGGATTTTAAAATGGATGCCAAATGATGGATCTGTACAATTTGAAAATTTAACAAATAGTAATGGTGTTCTTGTTGTTGCAGGACCAAAAGCTAGAGAATTAATGCAAAAAGTTTCAAAAGATGATTTCTCAAATGAAAACTTTAAATGGTTAAGTTCTAAAATGGTTGATGTAGGTTATGCACCTGTCAATGCAATGAGAGTAAATTTTGTAGGGGAGCTTGGATGGGAACTTCATCATCCAATTGAATATCAAAATCATATTTTTGATAAATTAATGGAAGCAGGAAAAGATTTAGGTATTAAGCCTTTTGGTATAAGAGCTATGAATAGTTTAAGAGTTGAAAAATCATACAAATTGGTTGGTACAGAATTATCTATTGAATACTCACCTTATGAAAGTGGTTTAGATAGATTTATTCACCCAAATAAAGGAAGCTTTATAGGTTTAGAAGCTTTAAACAAGTGGAGAGAAAAGGGATTTAATAATAAATTAGTCACATTAGAAATTCATAATCCAAAAGATGCAGATGTTCTTGGGAATAATCCAATTTACGAAAATGGTAGTGTTATTGGTAGAGCAACAGGTGGTGATTACGGTTTTAGATTAGGTAAATCAATTGCACTAGGGATGGTTAAACCAGAATTAGGTAATGTAGGACAAAAATTGAAAGTTGAAATTTTAGGTGAGAAATATGATGCAACCATCTTGGATGAAAGTCCTTATGATCCAGAAAATAAATTATTGAGAGCATAATGAAAATATTAGTAGCTGTAAAAAGAGTAATTGATTATAACGTCCAAGTCAGAGTAAAGGATGATGGAACTGGTGTTGTAACTGATAATGTTAAAATGTCTACCAATCCACCAGATGATAATGCAATCGAAGAAGCGGTAAAGATAAAAGAATCAGGTAAAGCTAAAGAGGTTGTAGCAATTACAATTGGAGATGACAAAGCACAAGAAACAGTTAGAAAAGCTCTTGCAGTAGGAGCGGATAAAGGAATTCATGTTAAGGTTGATGGAATAGTTGAACCATTAGCTGTTTCTAAAATATTAAAAAAGATAGTCGAAAAAGAAAATCCAGATTTAGTTTTTATGGGAAAACAAGCAATAGATGATGATTGCAATCAGACTGGTCAAATGTTAGCAGCAATTTTAAATTGGCCTCAAGCAACGTTTGCCTCTAAAATTGAAGTTAAAGAAAAATCTTTAGAAGTAACTAGAGAAATAGACGAGGGTTTAGAAACCATAGAAGTAAATATACCAGCAATTGTTACATGTGATTTACGACTTAATGAACCAAGATATGCATCTTTACCAAATATTATGAAGGCGAAGAAAAAACCTTTAGAGCAGATCAATGCATCTGATTTAGGGGTTGATACTAAAGCGAGAATCGAGCAAATTAAAGTAGAAGAACCGCCAAAAAGAAAAGCTGGTATAAAAGTCGCAAGTGTATCAGAATTGGTTCAAAAATTAAAAAATGAGGCTAAAGTAATATAATGTCAGTTTTATTAATAGCAGAACACAATAATAAAGAACTAAGACCTTTTACATATAATGCAGCAACAGCCGCATCAAAAATTAATGAGGATATACATGTTTTGGTTCTTGGTAATAAATCAGATGGTGTTGCAAAAGCTGCTAGCGAAATACCATTAGTTAAAAAAGTAATTCATGTTGATAATGAAATATTCGATAATTTTACTGCTGAAAATTATACATCTACGATTTTAAAACATGTGGATAATTATTCACACATAGTTTGTTCAGCAAATACATTTGGAAAAAACTTAATGCCTAGAGTAGCAGCATTATTAGATACGTCGCAAGTTAGCGATATAGTTAATGTTATTTCTGAAGATACTTTTTTAAGACCAATTTATGCAGGCAATGCATTTGCAACTGTTAAAAGTAACGATAAAAAGAAATGTGTAACTATTAGACCAACATCTTTTGATCCAGCGCCTTCAACTGGAGGATCAGCAGAAATAGTTAAATCTGACCCAGGAGATAAGTTTGAGAGTTCAAAATTTTTAAAAAGAGAGGAAATAAAATCTGATAGACCAGAATTAGGGACTGCAAGAGTTGTTATTTCTGGTGGAAGAGGAATGCAAAATTCAGATAATTTTAAATTAATTACTGCTATAGCTGACAAACTTAATGCTGCTATAGGTGCCTCAAGAGCAGCTGTGGATGCAGGTTATATAACCAACGATCATCAAGTAGGACAAACTGGTAAAGTTGTTGTGCCTGATTTATATATAGCTGTTGGAATATCTGGAGCAATTCAACATTTAGCTGGAATGAAAGAGAGTAAAGTAATTGTTGCAATTAATAAGGATGGAGAAGCCCCAATTTTTAGCGTTGCTGATTATGGGTTGGAAGCAGATTTATTTGAAGCTTTACCTCAATTTTTAGAGGAATTAAACAAACTTAACAGTATCCAAAAGTAATTCATGACTAGAGAAGTTATGGAATATGATGTTGTTATAGTTGGTGGAGGCCCATCAGGATTAGCAACAGCAATTAAACTTAAACAATTAAATTCTGAAATAAATGTTTGTGTTTTAGAAAAAGGTGCAGAAATTGGATCCCATATTTTATCAGGAAATGTTTTTGAAACTAGAGCTTTAGATGAATTAATACCTAATTGGAAAGATTTAAATTCACCAATTAAAACAAAAGTTACAAAAGAAAAGTTTTTATTTCTTGGAAAAACAAAATCATTAAGTTGGCCTACGTGGTTACTACCAAAGGTCCAACAAAATCATAAAAATTACATTATTAGTCTTGCAAATCTGTGCAGATGGTTAGCTGAACAAGCAGAGACACTAGGAGTAGAAATATTTCCTGGTTTTCCCGCATCAGATATTTTGTATCATGAAGACGGATCTGTGAAAGGTGTAATTACACAAGACATGGGTTTAGATAAAAATGGAGAAAAAAAAGATAGCTACGAGCCTGGAATGGAACTTCATGCAAAAGTTACTGTTTTTGCAGAGGGCTGCAGAGGACATCTAGGAAAAAATTTAATTAAAAAATTTGATTTAAGTAAAGGTAAAAATCCTCAACAATATGGGATAGGTTTTAAAGAAATATGGAAAGTAGATGGAAAAAATCATCACGAAGGTCTAGTAATGCATACAGCAGGATGGCCACTAGATAATAATACTTATGGTGGAAGTTTTATTTATCACGCTGAAAATAAAGAAGTCTATCTTGGATACGTAATTGGTTTAGATTATAAAAACCCCCATCTATCTCCTTTTGATGAATTTCAAAGATTTAAGACACATCCAGAAATATCAAAAATGTTAACTGGAGGTAAAAGAATTTCTTATGGTGCTAGAGCGCTAATTGAAGGTGGAATCCAGAGTTTACCTAAAATGTATATGCCTGGTGCATTATTAATTGGTTGTGATGCTGGAACATTAAACATGCCAAAAATAAAAGGTTCACACACAGCAATGAAAAGTGGATTGATAGCAGCCGAAACTATTTTTGAACATTTAAAAGAAAAAAAAGATTTATCTATCTATGAGGAAAAATTCAATAAAAGCTGGGCATATAAGGAATTATACGAAGCCAGAAATGTTAAACCAAGTTTTAGTTGGGGTTTAATATTAGGAATTATTTTTACGGGAATAGATCAAATATTATTTAGAGGAAAACTGCCATTTACACTAAAGCATAAACATGCAGACCACGAAACACTCAAACCTGCAAATGAGATGCCAGTTATAAATTACCCAAAGCCAGACAACATTTTAACATTTGATAAGACTAGTTCTGTCTATTTAACGGGAACAAATCACGAGGATAATCAACCAGTACACTTACATCTAAAGGATAAAGATTTACCAATTAAGTATACTTTAGGTAAATACGATGAACCAGCCCAAAGGTATTGTCCTGCTGGAGTTTATGAAGTTCAAATCGAGAACGAAACTCCAAAATTTGTGATAAATTCACAGAATTGCATACATTGTAAAACTTGCGATATTAAAGAACCGTCTCAAAATATAACTTGGGTTACTCCAGAAGGGAGTGGGGGACCAAGATATGGAAATATGTAGATTTTTGAGAACTACACTTATATTATTTTTTTTATTCTTACCTTTTCAAACAATCGCCGAAGATCAATTAACTAAAACTAAAATTAATGCACTAGATTTTACTTTGCTAAAATACGAATTATTTTTAAATAAAAATCTTCAGAGACTTTTTGGAGGTGGAGGGCTAGTAAATCCGATAATTTCTTATGAACATGTTGATTATAATGTTAAATATAAAGAAGATAATTATTTTCTTATAGAAATTTATGCTTATATGAACAAGAATAGATATACTAATAAAGTAAAATATACCCCAAAAAATAAAGACTGCAATACAGTCAGAAATAAAATTTTCTTAAATAAAATTGGATATTATTTTCTGTCCAAAGCAAATAAAAAAACTTTTAACCAAGAAGATTTGAACCAGGTTTTAAAAAATCAAATTTTTAATTTTTCTGGTTTAACGAATAAGGTCAAACAATCTGTCATAGATAATACCGAAATTAAAATAAACATTGTTCACCCAATCAATAATAAGTCAATAAAATGTTCTGGTAAAATTAATCAAACTGATTTGAACTAAGAAATATCTATTGCATATTTTTTTAATACTTCAATTGGCATAATCTTAAGAGTATTAACATGAGTTCTTTTTAAAAAAATTGGACAACCCTTATTTGCTTCGACTGCTCTTGCATACCAACTTGCACACACACACCAACAATCCCCATCTTTTAAACCTGGGAAACCAAACTCAGGGTGAGGTGTTATCAGGTCATTACCGGCATCTTTACACCAAAGTAAGAAGTCATTTGTAACTTTTGCACAAACGGTGTGTACTCCTTTATCATTTTCATCTGTATTACAGCATCCATCCCTGTACCAACCAGTTAATGGATTTGTTGAACATAATTCGAGATCCTCACCTAAAACATTTTTTTGTTTTTCATCTACCATTTAAATTTTGGTTGGATTTGGTTGCCCTTTATAAACTTGGTCTGGATCAAATTTTTTATTTTTTTCCTTAAATTTTAATTTTACTTCTTTTGCATTATTAATTTTACCAAGCGGTAAAGATCTATAAAAACAAGATCTGTATCCAACATGGCAGCTCGATCCATTACCAATATCTACTGATAACCAAACTGCATCTTGATCATCATCAATTCTTATTTCAATTACTTTTTGAACAAAACCACTTGTTTGACCTTTATGCCAAATCTGATTTCTAGATCTGCTCCAGTAATGTGCTTCTTTTGTCTCAATAGTTTTTTTTAGAGCCTCAACATTCATATAACCATGCATCAAAATTTCTTTTGTATTTATACATGTTGTAATTACAGGGATTAATCCGTCATTATCAAATTTAGGTGATAATAAATCTCCTTCTTCTATTTCTGTGACATTTTCTCTTTTTTTAAACATTTTAAGAAGTATTTAGCATATAATAATTATAATAAATATTTTAAAAATGCTAAATTATATATATAACTGGTTCGATGAAATTAATTAAAGAGCAAAATAAGCCATTAAGCAATGAAGTTTCAGATAAAGAAGCGGAAGAGGCTTATATTAAAATATTAAAATGGATTGGTGAAGATCCAAATAGAGAGGGATTGCTTGAAACTCCTAAAAGAGTTTTAAAAGCTTATAGGGAATATTTTAAGGGATATAAAGAAGATCCAAATAAAATTTTAAGCAAAACTTTTGGAGATGTCGAAGGATATAATGATATGGTTATTCAAAAAAATATATCTGTTCAAAGTCATTGTGAGCATCATATGGCACCAATCATTGGAATTGCGCACGTAGCTTATATACCAAATGAGAGAGTAGTAGGATTAAGTAAGCTTGCAAGAGTAGTAGAAGTATTTGCAAGAAGAATGCAAACTCAAGAGAGATTGACAAAACAGATCGCAACAACATTAATGGATGCCTTGCAAGCAAAAGGTGTGGCAGTTTCTATAAACGCTACTCATCAATGTATGACAACTAGAGGAATCAGGAAGGAACAAGCTACGACTATAACTAATTATTATTTAGGTAAATTTAAAGACGACTTGGCTTGCCAAAATAGATATTTACGATTTATTAGTAGCAAAATTTAATAAATCTCTAAAAACTAATGTCTAATAATTTTAAAGCGTTAATTGTAAATCAAGAAGGTGAAAAATTTACAAGAGAAATCAAAACTATAGAAAAGTCTTTTTTAAAACATGGTGATGTTTTAGTTAAAGTCGATTATTCAACATTAAATTTTAAAGATGCTTTGATTTTAAAAAATGGAGCTAGATTAGTAAAAGAATTTCCACATATTCCTGGTATAGATTTTTCAGGAACAGTTGTTGAAAGCGCAAGTGATAAATTTAAGGAGGGTGATGAAATAATACAAACTGGTTGGAGAGTTGGTGAAATCTATTTTGGTGGATATTCTCAATATGCAAAGGTTAACTCAAACTTCTTGGTTAAAAAACCAAAAGGCATCACATCCAGACAAGCAATGATGCTTGGAACTGCAGGAATGACAGCAATTCAATGTGCATTCACAACAAAACAAACTAGAGAAGTTTTACTATTAGGAGAAAAAGTAAATGATGTTATTGTAACAGGTGCTTCCGGTGGAGTTGGTAGTATTGCAGTCATGATATTAAGTAAAATGGGCTGTAATGTTACTGCGGCAACAACAAAACCAAATGAAGATTATCTAAAATCTTTAGGTGCTAAAAATATTGTAAAATCTAGTGATTTAGATAAAGAGGCAAGACCACTAGATAAAGGATTATATGATGGTGCAGTTGATACGGTTGGTGGAAATATTTTAGCAAATATTTTAACCCATGTTAAACCAAATGGAATTGTTGCTGCCTGTGGTAATGCATCTAGTATTAAATTAAATACTACTGTAATGCCTTTTATAATTAGAGGTGTAAAACTTTGGGGTATTGACTCTGTAAGTGTATCGATAAAAAGACGAGAATTTTTGTGGGATGAAGTTTCAAAACTAATTGATTTTGATTTATTGAATAAATCAATTAAAGAATTAAGCCTTGAACAACTTTTAGTTGAATTTCCTAAAATGCTTGAGGGTAAAACCTCAGGAAGATACATCATTAATGTCAACAAATAATGGATTGGGATAAATTAAAAATATTTCATGCAGTTGCAGAAGCGGGAAGTTTTACTAGCGCGACAGTTAACCTTAATCTAAGTCAATCAGCAATTAGTAGACAAATTCAATCTCTAGAGGAAGATCTTAAAGTTAAACTTTTTGAAAGACACGCAAGAGGTCTTACTTTAACAGAAAACGGGGAATACGTATTTAAAACCGCCCATGAAGTAATAAGCAAACTTAAAGAGGTTGAAACCTCATTAGGAGACCAAAAAAATAAACCAAGTGGTAAATTAACAGTAACAACAGTAGTAAGTTTTGGCACAACATGGCTAACTCCAAGAATTCAAGAATTCATGCAATTAAATCCAGATATAGAAGTAGAGCTAATTTTTGATGATAAAGAGTTAGACCTAAGTACTAGACAGGCGGATATTGGTATCTTTATGAGAAGACCTAAACAATTGAATTATATTCAAAAAAAGTTAATAGATATAAATTACCATATTTATGGTTCCCCAAAATATTTGGAGAAAAACGGTTTTCCCAAAAATATAAGCGATTTAAACAAACACTGTTTTATATCATTTGGAAGAGGTGCTCCCTCACCAGTTTATAATCCTGATTGGGCCTTAAAATTAGGCACTAAAGATAATAAAAAAAGGAAGACTGTAATGAAAGTAAACAGCGTTTATGGCCTGTTGTTAGCTGTTCAAAGTGGAGTGGGTTTAGCAGCTTTGCCAGATTACATTACAGTGAATCAACCTAACATTGTAAAGGTTTTACCAAATGTAGAAGGCCCAATAACTGAGGCCCATTTCGTTTATCCACAATCAATGAAAAATGTAGCTAGAGTTCAGGCTTTCAGAAACTTTCTATATAGCAAAATCTCAGAGTGGGAATTTTAAAATCGCTTGACGCCTGCGTCAATATATGCGATTGATAATCATTATCAGTGAGATTAATTATCATTTTCAATGAGATTAATTCTCATTATCAATAGTGCGGAAGAAGGGTAATTAATAAAATGAAAAAAATAAGTATATACACGATACTTTTAACTTTCATTTCTAATTTAACGATAGCTGCTGAAGTTAATATCTTTAATGCAAGACATTATAAAGCAGACGCAGAACTTTACAGTAAGTTTACAAACAAAACTGGAATTAAAGTTAATTTAATAAACGGAAAAGCAGGAGCTCTCGAAAAAAGAATGATTGAAGAGGGAGCAGATTCTTCCGCTGATCTTTACATCACAGCTGATGCTGGTAGATGTGGAGCATTCAAAGCAAAAGGAATGACGCAAGGTGGTTTAATTTCACCTGCAATAAAAGCAGCTGTTCCGTCAAACTTTAGAACTAACCATTGGACAGGAATTGCTAAAAGAGCAAGAATTGTTTACTACGCTCCAGATAGAGTATCAGGTGCGGAGTTATCAGGTTTAACTTATGAAAGTTTAGCTGATCCGAAATGGAAGGGTAGATTGGTAATTAGAGCATCAGGTAACATTTATAATAAATCACTTGTAGCATCATTAGTTAAAAATAATGGTAAAAAAGCTACAGCTGATTGGGCAAAAGGTGTTGTTGCAAACATGGCTAGAACACCAACTGGAAATGACCGAGCTCAAATTATGGCCGTTGCTGCTGGTGAAGCAGATATTGCTGTTGCTAATACATATTATCTAGCATTAATGTTATCAGGAAACAAAGGAGCAGAGCAACAAGCTGCTGCAAAAAAAGTAAAAGCTTTCTTTCCTAACCAAAATGATAGAGGAACACATATGAATATTAGTTGTGCTGCTTTAGTAAAAGATGCACCTAATAAATCAAATGCGATTAAACTTGTAGAGTTTTTATTAACTCCAGAAGCTCAAGAACACTTTACAAATAATACTTTTGAGTTTCCAATGATCGATGGTGTTTCCCCAAGCCCGCTGGTTGTGAACAATATAGGATTAGATTTTAAACAAGATCTAAAAACTAAAGTTTCAAGTTATGGTGCTAAACAAGCTGATGCATTAGAAGTAATGACAGCAGCTGGTTGGAAATAATATGAAAGATAAAAAAGAATTTATTTCTGAAATAGATTATAATAAATCTTCTAAAGGATGCTCACCGTGTCTTTCAGAGTGTAAAAAAATCAATGATAGAATAAATAAAAGAGATTTATCTGATATTAAAGATAAGGAGGTTCCGCACATCCTAAAGGTTTTTGATTTTTAGATAATTTCTTGATTATATGCCCGTGGACGATCTCCTCCATGGGCATATTTGATTTCATGATTATAAGGTGGATTATAATATGAAAAAAATTAATATTTGGTACTTAAGCTCTTTTCTCATCTCTTTTGTAGTTTTAATTCCTATAGCAACTGTTTCTTTCAGTTTTTTTGAGGAGACATCGGAATATTATAAAATTTTAAAAGAAACCTTTTTACTAGAATATATATATAATTCTGCAATTTTATTATTTGGAGTTTTGATTTTAACATTTATATTTGGAACAGGCACAGCTTATCTTGTTTCTTTTTATGATTTTCCAGGAAGTAATTTTTTTAAATGGGCTCTAATATTATCTTTTGCTGTTCCTCCGTATATTTATGCATACTCTATTTTTGCTTTTTTTGATAATTACGGAACTGCTTTTACAATTCTTAAAAATTTATTTGGTGAGGGGGAATACAATAAACATATACCGAAATTTAGTGGAATGTTGGGAGCAATACTGTCATTATCCTTTTCTTTGTTTGCCTATGTATATATTCTGGCAAGAGCATCTTTTTTATATCAATCTCAAAATTTAATAGACTTAAGTAAAAATTTGGGATTTTCTAAAATAAGGGCGTTTTTACAGGTTATTTTACCATCTGCTAGACCTGCAATAGTTGCTGGATTGTCATTGGTGGCAATGGAGACATTAGCAGAATTTGGTGCTGTAGACTTCTTTTCAATAAACACTCTAACAACTGGAATATATAATTCTTGGATAACATTTGATGACCTTGCGTTTGCAAATAGGCTTTCATTCTTTTTATTATTATTTATTTTTGCTTTATTCATTTTAGAAAATTTATCAAGAAAACAAGCAAAATATCATTCAAACTCATCGAGTAGATTTAAACAACGAGAGAAATATAAATTAGATGGAGGAAAAAGTTTTTTAGCATTTATATTTTGCTTTATAATATTTTTTTTAAGTTTCATATTTCCATTTAGCCAAATGCTGTATTGGACAATTATATATTCTGATAATCTTTTTGATTTAAAAGTATTAAGTCTAATTTACAATACTTTATATTTAGTTTTTTTATCAAGTTTAGTGCTTATCACTTTTTCATTTATATCTAATTACGGAATGAGAGTTTCAAAAAGCAAACCATTAAATGTAATGAATACGTTATCAATATCTGGATATGCAATACCTGGTGTAATCTTAGCAATTGCATTTATTACTTTTATTGCATGGTTTGATAATAATTTTGTAAAATTATTTGGATTTGAGTCTATCAAAAAGATATTTTTTGGTTCAATACTAGGACTTGTTATAGTTTATTTTATAAGATTTTATTCGTTGGCTTGTAATGGTATAAAGTCAGGGTACGAAAAAATTAATTTTTCTGTTGATGAGAGTGCGTATTTATTAGGTTATTCAAAAATTAAGACATTTGTTAATATACATATACCTTATTTAAGGAATTCAGTTTTATTTGTGGCAATTTTAATTTCTCTTGAAATAATTAGAGAGCTTCCAATTACATTAATTTTAAGACCATTTAATTTTGAGACATTTGCAACCACTGCGTATATATATGCATCTGAGGATTTATTAGAGGCAGCTGCTGCACCGTCTTTAATTTTAATATTAATTGCAAGTGTATTTATTTTATCAACATCTAAGTTTATATTGCGAGATTAAATGAAAAATATTTTCGAAATAATAAATGTAAATTTTTCAGTAGATGGAATTGAAAAAGTAAAAAACGTTTCTTTTTCCATCGAAAATGAGGGAGATATAATTTGTCTTTTAGGACCTTCTGGTATAGGTAAAACTACAATTTTAAGAACTATAGCAGGGCTTGAAAAAATTAATAAAGGTGAAATTTTTTTAAAAGGACAGTTAATATCCTCAAAAGATAATCATGTCGAACCAGAGAATAGAAATATATCATTAGCTTTTCAGGATAATTGTTTATTTCCTCACTATACTGTAGAAAAAAATATTAAAATAGCTGTAAATAGAAACAAAAATAAAACAAAAAAGATCATTCCGGATTTTATAATTAAATTGTTAAATTTAAATAATGTTTTAAAAAAATTTCCTCATCAAATAAGTGCTGGTGAAGCGCAACGTGTTTCTTTAGCTAGATCACTAGTATTTGAACCAGACTTATTACTTTTAGATGAGCCACTGTCAAACGTTGATCAAAGCTTTAAGGAAGAAATACAAATACAACTAAAAAAAATCTTAAAAAATTTAAAAATAACGACAATTGTAGTAACCCATGATTCTTATGAAGCTTTTTATTTAGGTAATAAATGCGGAGTTATTTTAGATGAAAAATTAAAACAGTTTGATGACCCTTATAAAGTCTACCATTATCCAAATTCTGTTAGTGTAGTTAACTTTTTAAATAGAGGAATTTTAATACCAGCCAAAGTCACTGGAAAAAACACATTAGAAAATGATGATTTGGGTACGATAGAGGGTAAATTTGTTAAACCTAAAGAAATTGGTTCAAATGTTAAATTATTATTACAACCCGAAGATCTTATTCATGACGATAAAAGTAACTTAAAATTTGATGTGGTAGACAGAAAATTTAGAGGGACAAACTTTATTTATACTCTTAGAACGGAAAAAGGGAATTTAATACCAGTTTTTGTTCACTCTCACCATATTCACCAACATGATATAGATGAAAAATTTGGTATAAAAAAACCAGTTTATATAGATCATTTAGTTTGTTTTTAAATTATTTATCTGTTTTAACGTAAACTGAAACACCTCTTGTATCTATATCCACATCAAATTTTTTATGAAGAGGTGGAAATGCCCTTTGAGAACAATCTAACCTATCACAAGTTCTACAAGATACTCCAATAGGTATTTCAGTTTTTTTATCATTTAAATTTAAATTTTCCGTATATACAAAGTCCTTTGCATATTTTGCCTCACAACCTAATCCAATAGACAGCATACTTTTCTTTCTTCCGTATCTGCCAACACCTTTCTCCACTGTTTTTGCAATACAAACATATTTTTTTCCATTACTCATTTTACTCACAGCTGCTTGAATGACACCAGGTCTAGTAAAGGCTGAATAGACGTTCCATCTAGGACATGCTCCACCGTATCTTGGTATTTCAATACCAGACAAAGAAAATCTTTTCGATATATTTCCAGCTATGTCTACTCTTAACATATGAAAAGGTATACCAGGTAACTTAGGATCCTGCAGACAAGTTACTCTATGTGCTACTTGTTCAAAAGATGTGGCAAATGTATTTTGTAGTAATTCCAAATCGTACTTTAATTTTTTACATTCAGAATGAAATAATTTGTAAGGCATCAATATAGCTGCAGCACAATAATTTAATAATGCTATTTTTGTTAATCTTTTTGCCTCATCTGAGGGAAATTTAAATTCTGATAAATACTCATTAATTTCATTTATAGCTCCTTCCTGTGCTATTTGAGCTGCGGCATGTAATTTTTTTGTCTCTAATGAATTATATTCACTTAAGAGAAGTTCTTTATTATTTTTGTTAAAAATTTTTGAAAATGGTTTTCCTTCTTCTGGAATAATATCTTTAACATTAATTGAATACTCTGTTCTTAAAAAATCACAAAGTGCAACATATCTAGTTCTATTATTTAATTGCACTTTATCGAAAATTTTATTTGCAAACTCCTCAAGTTTTGGAAAATAATTTTTTTTCTCTTGTAAAAAATCGGATATTACTTCTCCTGGAAACGAAGTTTTACGACTGTCTATTATTTTGCCAGACAGTGTTTCAACTTTACTTATAATTTCATGGTCTTTTTGTTTATAATTATCTCCTAGTTTGATTAAAGCTCTAGCTATTTTAGGGTTAGTATTTACTAAATCTTTTACTTCAGGACCGAGAATATCTAAATCTTCAAATAATTGATCATCTAGCAATTCCGAAATATCATTAACTAAATTCAAATCTGATTTATTAGTTAAATCTGATAACTCTATTTTGAGCTCTTCACAAACTTTAAGAAGTAGATCTCCATCGATTTTTCTTTTACCACTTTCTATTAAATTGAGGTAACTAGGTGAAATTCCAAGCTGTTCAGCTAATTTGTTAGCTTGAAGCCCTAATTGCCGTCTGAAAGACTTAATTTTTGGGCCTATTTTTACATCTAATTGACTCATAATTTTCTATTTGTAAACTTTGTAAATTATAATTTACAATAAATTTCTCTATTTTACAAGTATAATTAACTTAATACTGGATTTTGTAAACTTTGTAAATTATAAAGTTTACATGAACAACAAAAACAAAATAAAAAATCAAGTAAATAAGGCTTTTAATTCAGACCACGAGAATCAAGCTCACTCTGACAACTCTGGCATTTATTTAAGAGATGATCATTGCGATTGGGGTTCAAGTGGAATGAATGAGTTTACTAACGAGTATAATAGTAACTAATTTTAAAGTCTTAATTATTAATTATTTTTAAGGAAAAAATGAGCTCCGAGTCTAAGATATCATACGACCTAAAAAGATTTGCAGGAGTAAAAAGAGATTATACCCCCGAGGATGTTGAAAGATTAAGAGGATCTATAAAAATAGAGTATTCGATGTGCAAACATCAATCTCAAAAATTATGGAGACTATTAAACTCTGAACCTTATGTTAATACATTAGGTTCATTATCTGGAAACCATGCAGTTCAGCATGCAAAAGCGGGTCTTAAGGCAATTTACCTAAGTGGATGGCAGGTAGCAGCTGATGCAAATAGTGCAGGGGAAATGTATCCAGATCAATCATTATATCCATATGACAGTGCCCCAAAACTTGTAGAGTCAATGAACAATGCTTTAATGAGAGCAGATCAAATTCAGCACATGGAAATAAGAGATGGTCAAATGAAATCTAAAGACAGAGTTGATTATATGTTACCAATAATTGCTGACGGTGAAGCTGGATTTGGTGGGCCACTGAATGTTTTTGAGTTAGCTAAAAAATTTATAAAAGCTGGAGCTGCTGGAGTTCATTTTGAGGACCAACTAGCAAGTGAGAAAAAATGTGGACATATGGGTGGAAAAGTATTGGTCCCAACAAGCACAATGATAAAAAATTTAAAAGCAGCTAGACTAGCTGCTGATATTGCTGATGTTCCTTTAATAATTTTAGCAAGAACAGATGCAAATGCAGCAAAATTAATTACAAATGATCATGATGAAAATGATAAACCATTTTTAACTGGAAAAAGGTCACCAGAAGGTTTTTATTATGTAAAACATGGAATTGATCAAGCAATATCAAGGGGACTTGCTTACGCACCTTACTCTGACTTAATTTGGTGCGAGACAGCAACTCCAAATTTAGAAGAAGCTAAAAAATTTGCTGATGCAATACATGATAAATTTCCAGGTAAATTGTTAGCTTACAACTGTTCACCATCTTTTAATTGGAAAAAACATCTGTCAGACTCTGAAATTGCAACATTTCAACAAAAAATTAGCGCTATGGGATATAAATTCCAATTCATAACACTTGCAGGGTTTCACACACAAAATATTGCAATTTTTGAATTAGCGGAAAAGTATAAAAAGGAAGGTATGACTGCGTATTCAAGAATACAACAACAAGAATTTGCAAGAGAGAAGGATGGCTACACAAGTGTAAAACACCAGAGAGAAGTAGGAACATCGTATTTTGATGCTGTTTCCAACACTATAAGTGGAGGAAAAAGTTCTACGACTGCGATGGAAGGTTCTACTGAAAAAGATCAATTTTAAATTAGTTATTTACATTCAAAACAAATTTATATAAATTTATTTTATGGGGTGCCTAAAGGCTGAGAAATACCCATTGAACCTGTCCGGTAATTCAGAAAGGGAAAATGAACCAACAATATATTTTAAATCCATTATTAGCACTAACAGTTATTTTGCTAATTAGCATTTCTTTTGTTCTAATTGGTATTTTTTATTCAAAAAAATATAAAGGCTTAAATAATTATCTGGTTGCAAACAGATCGGTCGGAACCTTCTCGCTTACATCTAGCTTAGTTGCTTCCGCTTTGGGAACCTGGATTTTATTTGGTCCTGCTTCAGCTGCAACATGGGGTGGAATAGGTGCGGTTATCGGATACTCTCTCGGAACTGCATTTCCTTTATTTGCAATAATTTTTATTGGAAAAATTTTTAGAAACTCCTATCCAAATGCAAAATCATTAATTGAAGTTGTTAGATTAAGGTTTGGAAAACATATTTTTAAACTAATTTTAATTTTATCTATCTTTTACATGACGATATTTTTAATAGCTGAAGTAACTGCAGTATCTATTTTGATGAACTATATTTCTGGAATTGAACTATGGATAACAGCTTTAATAGTTATAACTAGCTCTCTTTTTTATACTTTATATGGGGGTTTAAGAGCTTCAATTATTACAGACAATATTCAATTTATTGTCTTTATAATATTTTTACTAATATCTTTTTCATTTTTATTTTCTTTTAATACAAACGAATTTAATTTTGAATTTATAAATAAAAATAAACCTAAATTAATAAGTAAAGATTATCTTCCAAATTTTACTGCAGGATTGACTTTCTTCGTTGCAGTTGCTGCTACTAATCTTTTTCATCAAGGTAATTGGCAAAGAGTTTATGCTGCAAAAGATAATAATGTTTTAAAAAAAAGTTTATCATTTGCTTTTTTAATAGTTATTCCCATTGTTTTTTTAATGGGGTTTACAGGATTAGTTTCCGTCTCAAAAAATTCAAATGTGATACCTGATTTAGCATTTTTTTCTATTCTACTTGAGGAGGAAGTTTTAACACTGTCCATAATAATAATTTTTTTAGCAATTTCTCTAACTATGAGTAGTATCGATACATTAATAAACGCTATCTCTAGTTTGGTTATTGTAGATGGAAAAAAATTCTTTAGACATAATCATAACTATTTAAAAATTTCTAAACAAATAATTATAGCACTTTCCGTTATTGCTTTTTTTGTTGCATCTAAGGGGTTAAGTATTTTATATTTATTTTTACTTGCTGACCTTTTATGTTGTGCAGCAGTTTTAAGTGTATTCTATAGTTTTTATTCAAAATCTTTTAGTGAAAAAACAGCATATATTTCTATAATTGTCGGTCTAATAGGAGGTCTATTATTATTCCCAACACCTGATTTTTCAAAAAGTTTATTAATAGGCATTATCATACCTATAAGCTATATTCCTGAATTTGTTATACAATCACTATTATTTCTTTCATTTGTAGCGGCAACTTTACTTCCAGTTTTAACTTGGAAAGTAAAGTAAATACATTATTATAGATTAATGTTTGAATTTATTGTTCCATTTATAATATTAATAATAGTTGTAGTATTTGTTCATGAGTATGGACATTATTATTTTGCTCGAAGATATGGTGTTGGTGTAACAGATTTTTCTATAGGCTTTGGAAAAGAATTGTTTGGCTGGAATGATAAATCAGGAACACGTTGGAAAGTATGCTGGGTCCCTTTAGGTGGTTATGTCAAATTTTTCGGTGATAGAAATGTATTTTCTCAGACAGATCGTGATGAAATTTTAAAAAAATATGATGAAAAAGATAGAGAAAAACTTTTTACATTAAAACCACTATATCAAAGGTCATTAATTGTGTTTGGAGGACCACTTGCTAATTTTATATTAGCTATATTAATATTTTTAATGATTAATATCTTTGTTGGAAAAGATTTTACTCCTGCAATGATTAGTGAGGTGACCAAAAATAGTCCCGCTCAAGTAGCAGGATTAAAGAAAAATGATATAATTATATCAATCAATGATAAAGAAGTTAAAAGCATTCTGGACGTTTCAAAATTTATAACATTATCAACCTCAGAGTTTATTGATTTTAAAGTTTCAAGATATGATCAACCTATTCAAATTAAAGTAAAACCTAACTTTGTAGATACTGAAGACAATTTAGGAAATAAAATAAAAAAAAGAATGGTTGGTATTCAGCTTTCTCCATATAAAAATACAGTTAATCATCAAAAACTTGGTCCGGTTAAAGCTTTATACTATTCAGTTAATGAGGTTTATTTTGTTACCATATCTACTCTTAAGTATTTGGGCACAATAATAACTGGAAAAGGTGACAGTTCACAGCTTGGTGGACCGATAAGAATTGCAAAAATTTCAGGACAAGTTGCAGAGTTTGGAATTGTGCCATTTTTAAGTATGATGGCTTACATATCAATAAGTTTAGGTTTAATTAACCTTTTTCCGATACCCCTTCTAGATGGTGGCCACTTAATGTTTTATGGAATAGAAAAAATTCTTGGAAGACCATTAACCCAAAAAACTCAAGAAGGTTTTTTTCGAATCGGAATGTTTTTACTTCTATCTCTTATGTTTTTTGCTACATTTAACGATCTCAAGGATTTAGGCCTATTTTAAAGGGTTTTTAAAACGTTAAAAAATTCAATAAAATCAACATTTTTTTAACACTATATCTTGTGTTAAGAACCAAATTAAACACTAAAAAAAAGCTTGATTTATAAAGGATTTTGTTAAGTATGGAAATAACCTAATACCGGAGCTAAAATGAACAAAAAACAATTAGTCGCTAAATTAGCTGGTTCTTTAAATCAAAGCAAAGCTGATGCAGAGCGTACATTTGATACCATAACAAACACTATTTTAGACGCATTGAAAAATGACGATTCAGTGAAAATAGCAGGTTTTGGTACTTATAAAGTTGCTAAGAGAAAAGCTAGAATTGGCCGAAATCCAAGAACAGGAGAACAGATCCAAATCGCGGCTTCTCAAAAGGTAAAATTTTTACCTGCTAAAGCACTTAAAGAAATATTCAATAAATAGATATTTCCTCTAGACAGCCTTTATTAATTGAGAGTTAATAAAGGCTGTTTCTATATGCAATTCTTGCATACCTATTAAATCCACATAGCAATAGTTATTAAATCATAAAAATTTATAACAAACTTTTTCAACAGGGAGGATTAATGAAAAAACTTTTTAATAAACTGTTAGGACCAGTAGTAAGTATTATGTTCTTACTAAACATGACCAGCGTTGGTTATGCTGCAACTACAGTATCCGCTGAAGTCGGATTTATTTTTAATACTTTCCTTTTTTTAGTGTGTGGATTCTTAGTCATGTTTATGGCCGCGGGTTTTGCTATGCTAGAAGCAGGAAGTGTAACATCAAAAAGTGTATCAGTAATTTGTGCAAAAAATATCGGATTGTTTTCAATTGCCGGAATGATGTTTTGGCTGTTTGGATATAATCTTGCATATGGTATTCCAGAAGGTGGTTATATCGGAAAATTTTTGCCATGGTCGGATGCAAGTAAGATAGAGACTGGTTATTCAGATGCATCAGACTGGTATTTCCAGATGGTATTCTGTGCAACTACAGTATCTATTGTTTCTGGTACATTAGCTGAAAGAATTAAATTGTGGCCATTCTTATTATTTGCTGCAATTTTATCAGGTATTATTTATCCAATCGTAATGGGTTGGAAATGGGGTGGTGGATGGTTAGCTGCTGCTAATTTCCAAGATTTTGCTGGATCAACTCTAGTTCACTCAACTGGTGGTGCAGCTGCTCTTGCTGGTGCATTTCTACTTGGACCAAGACTTGGAAGATTCACTAAAAAAGGTGAACCGGCTCCGATGAAACCATTTGCAGCTTCTTCGATTCCATTAATTACAATTGGTGTATTTATTTTATGGCTAGGTTGGTTTGGATTTAACGGTGGTTCGCAACTTGCAATAGGAACAGGTGCAGATGCAATCGCTGTAGCAAAAATCTTCATGAACACGTTCTTAGCAGGTGCTGGTGGTGTTATGGCTGCTGCAACTGTAACAAGATTACATTTTGGTAAAACAGATGTAATTCAAATGTTAAATGGATGTATTGGTGGATTAGTTGCTATAACTGCAGAACCATTAATGCCATCTCCATTTGCAGCAATTTTAATTGGTGCTATTGGTGGTGTAATCGTCGTTTACGGCACAAAACTACTATTTGCATTAAAAATAGATGATGTTGTAGGTGCAGTCCCTGCACACTTATTTGCTGGAATTTGGGGTACACTAGCAGTGCCGATTACAAATCCAGATGCAACATTTGGAGCTCAGTTACTTGGAATAGTATCGATAAACGTTTTTGTTTTTGTAGTTGCTTACATTATTTGGGCAATTATGAAGAGTACAATTGGTATTAGATTAAGTAAAGAAGCAGAGCTTAAAGGTACCGACGTCGTTGAAACTGGCGTAATAGGTTACGCTATACGAGATTAAGCATCTCTCCCTCTTTGGTTTGACGTTTAATTAAGGCCTCCTAGAAATAGGAGGCCTTTTTTATTTATATCAAAGTTTATTATTTTTAATAAAGTTATAAATTTCTTCGGCATGACCTTTAACTCTTACATTTCGCCATTCTTTAACAACAATATTTTTTTTTAATAAAAAAGTACTTCGGATTAAACCCATAAATTCTTTACCCATAAATTGTTTTTTACCCCAAACTTTAAAATCTTTAATAGCAATCTTATTTTCATCAGATAAAAGTTCAAATTTCACTTTGTATTTGTTTTTAAATTTTATATGACTTTCTATTGTATCTTTAGAAATTCCATATATTTCACAATTAAGTTTTTTAAATTTATTATAAAACGAGTTAAAATCTTTTGTCTCAAGTGTACATCCTGGAGTGTCATCTTTTGGATAAAAGTATAAAACTATAAATTTTGATTTAATTTTATTTAATTCAACTATCTTATTAGATGTTCCTAATAGCTTAAAATTTTTTGCTTTATTCATCTTGTAGAATTGCTAATCCATTTTAAAAAATCTTTATTTCCTGATGATATTTTATAAAATACAATACAAGGCACATCATAAGAGTGTATTTTTTTTATCTCTGAAATCATCTTTTTTTGTAGTTTTTTTGTTGTCTTTCCCATTATTATAACTTCTTTTGAAAAGTTAACTTTATTTTTCCACGAAAAAACAGACTGAATATTATTAAAAATATTTGCACAGGCTATCAATTTTTTCTTTACTAAAACTGATGAAATTTTTTTAGCCTCTTTAATATTAGCGCAAGTTATGTAAAAAAACATTTGCATCAACTAGTATTATTTTCATCCCAAAGTTTTTTGATATCTACAAAGGGAGATAAGCCATAACTTGAATTTACATTGGTCAGATGAACAGAGAGTGTATTTATTGGTGATATACCAATCTCATTTAACAAAATTTCGTTAATATGTTTTTCAAAAGGGTCATGTCTTTTTTCACAAGTTTTTATTAAATTATCCCAATATTTTTCCAACATATTTTTAGATATCATAAAGGTACATAAAATTTTTTGAATTGTTCTCCAGTGTTGATTACTACCTATTAAAATATTTGTTCTTTCATGAGACATATAATTAAAAGGGTAGTCGCAGGGACAAATTATAATATCTTTTTCAATTTGTGAGCTTACCCTTTCATAAGTATTGATCATATCAGCTAAAGAATTTTCAAAATGCAAATAATCGTCTTCTACAAAATAAATTAAATCGCTATTTTCCTTTTTTGCAGTTTCAAAACATTTTAATAAACTAGATAGGTTTGAAAAAGTTTGATCATTTGCATTCTCAAATATTTTTTCTTTATGCTCTTCTTTTTTATGATTTATGATTGAATATTTTGAATAGTTTTCATTTAGAACATTCTTAATTTTAATTAAATTATCTGATTTAGAATTGTCATCAATGATAAGTAAGTTAATATTAATTGATGAATTTTCTTTTTTAAGCCTGTTAATAGATTTTGTTAATGATAATAAACATCTTAATACGTACTCGATTTTGGGTTCTTCAAAAATTCTCTTTTTATTTTGGTCCCAAATGTCTATATTAGAATTTGTCCTAAATATAACTGACAAATTTTTAATTTTTTTAATTAATTTTACCTCACCTAAAGGAATAATTATTGACTTATCTTTAGTAGATAATTTTTCATCAAGGCTTTTTTCAAGAGTAGGTGAGTAAAATTCGTTTTGATCAATTAACTCATAACCTATTAACTTAGACATTTTTATAAATAATTTTTTAAAGATGTTTTTTTTCATTTTTTTTGATATTAACAGATTACACATATATGACTATTAAATCATCACAAGATCTCGTTAATAATGCATTAAAAGAAATTAAAACTATTACAAGCACCGAAGCTGCAAAATTATTTAAGGAAAATAAATGTAATTTAATTGATATTAGAGATATTAGAGAGCTTGAAAGAGATGGAAGAGTGAAAAATTCTCTACATATTCCAAGAGGGATGTTAGAATTTTGGATGGATCCATCTAGCCCTTATTACAAACAAGGAAAAATCGATCCATCAAAAGAAACAATATTGTTTTGTGCCGCTGGTTTAAGATCTGCTCTTGCCACTAAAAGTTTGCAAGACATGGGTTTTAAAAATGTGTCACATGTTGACGGTGGTTTTAGCACTATTAAAGAAAGCGATTTTGAAATTATTTAATTGCCTCATCAATTACATAATCTAACCTGTCTTGCCCCCAATAAATTTTATTATTATAAAAAAAAGTAGGAGCACCAAAAATTTTTTTGGAAAAAGCTTCATCGGTAAGTAACTTTAGCTTTTCTTTAATCTCCTTTTTCTCAATATCTTGAAAAAATTTATCAACATCAATACCTACCTCTTTTAATTTTTTTTCAAAAATATTTTTGTCTGATAAATCTAAATTTAACTGCCAGTAGGCGTCAAAAAAAGTATCTATATATTTTTCAAGTAAATTATCGTTTAAAACCAATGTTCCTCTCATTAAATATAAAGAATTAATAGGAAATTTTTCATTAAAATGAAAATTGATACCAAGTTTCTTAGAAATCATTTCACAATCTTGAATCATAAATTCATTTTTATGATCAATAAATGCATTCGCAGTTATACCAGCTAATTTGTGCAAACCACCTAGAAGCATGGGTTTGTATAAAAAATTAATATCTTTATTATTTATAATTTTCTTAATTTTTTTATGAGCAATATAGGTATATGGACTTGAAAAATCGTAAAAAAACTGAATTTCCTTAATCATACAATGATAATTTTTTTGCAAAAAATATTCTTATTAGCCAGTATGTAAACATTCCAATAGGACCTATAAAATATGTGATCAATAGTGGAAAAAAAACTAAAAATTTTGACATAGAATGTTTTAAACTATCACTTACAATCCAAGCACCACAAAATAAATTGATCGCTAAAAAATGGCACCAAAACAAGATTAAAAATCCTGTTTCAGAAAATAATTCAGATAATTGTTCCAAACCAAGATAAAGATTAAAGTTATTCTTAAAATCAAATTCTGTTAGAAAAAAGTAATATAATAAATAAGTATAAATAAATGAAAAAATCATAAATGGAAATATTGATCTAACCATATATTTACTTACGCCAGAGCTAGGAAAAAATAATAGGACTAACCAAAAGGGCAGAACACCTAAATTCAACCATAAGTAAATCATTGGAACCGTGAAGAAGTTATTAATTTGTTCAATCATTAAAGTTTATAATATATTAAAAATTAAAATGATTCCTATAAAAAATAAAAAAAAGAGTTTTGAAGATACAGTTCAAGAGATGAGAGATTTTTCAATGAAGTATGTTGAAAAGTACGCTCCATCAAAGCAGCAATTAAGGACTTATTTACTTAAAAAATATTTAAAATTTGGAGCCGCAGGGATAAAAAAAAATGAAGTTAAAGATTTGATTGATGTAGTTTTGAACGATCTCGAAAACTCTAAATATATAAACGATAAATTTTATTCTAATAGTAAAGCAAAAAATCTTATTCAAAGAGGTAGCTCTATTAATAAGATAAGAAATTATTTAATGTCAAAAGGTATAAATCAAAAATTTGTTAAAGAAACTTTAGATAAAATTAAAGATGAAAATGCAGATCAAGATTTTTTTTCTGCATTAAAAATATGTAAAAAAAGAAGAATAGGCCCATGTAGAATAGAGGACAATAGACGATTATTTTATAAAAAAGATATTGCAGTTTTAGCAAGAAATGGTTTCGATTTTGATACATCAAAACGAGTTATGGATCTTTCCAAAGAAGAGTATGAAAAAATTACTCGTCTTTTTTAGTTTTCTTATTTTTTTCTTCTAAATAATAATCAATTTTAGATTTAATAAAATTTTTAACTATCACAAAGACAATTAAGCCAAAAATCGATACGCTAACAATTATAATTAAAATAATTCTAATTTGTTCACACATTATAAAGCAGTCTTGCACTTTTTATTACTAAACTTGGATTTTTAAAATCCTTTTTTCCATATAATATTTCATTTCCATTCATATCTTTTACTGAACCTCCAGCATTCCTCAATATTGCATCACCCGCTGCTATATCCCATTCAGAAGCTCTAGGATCTGCAACGTATAAGTCATACTCCCCGGACGCAATAACGCAAAACTTATAAGAGCTTTTCATTTTTGTTATTTTTTTTATTTTATATCTGTTGTGAATATCTTTTATCTCACCCTTGATATTATCAGAGTAAACTAAAGCACTTAGTTCTTTATTTTTAGAATTGATTCCAGAGTCTAATTTTTTTTCTACATTGTCTTTTAACTCAAAACTATTATTGATACCAAAAGTATAAAATAATCTTTTTTTTGCTGGTGCATTAATAATCGCTATTTCGGGTTTTTTATTTACAATCAGACCAGCGTTTAAAGTAAATTCTTCTTTATTATTTAAATAGTCATATGTCCCATCTATTGGATCTATCAACCAAAAAGTTGATAGATTATTTGAGTCTTTATTGTCAGATACTTCCTCTGAAACAATTGGAATTTCAGGAGTTATTTCTTTTAGTTTATTAGTTATTATTTTATTGACCTCTAAATCTCCATTAGTAACAGGAGTATTATCATCCTTTATAATTTTCTTTAAACCCTTATCTCTTAACTCAAGAGCAATATCTCCAGCATCAATAAAAGTTTTAATTAATTCATTAATAATTTTCTTTTTTAAATTATCGTCCATTTGATTTTAATTTAGTCAACTCAACTATATTTGAATTTATTACTTTTTTACCTACATTTTCAAAATTAACAGTAACTTTCCCTTTGATAATGGATTGTACTTGCCCAATTCCCCAGTCTTTTTGTTTAGGATTAACTACTTTGTCACCTGGCTCAAAATCTAATATCATATAGTTTAACTTATAATAGAAAAAAGTATAATTTCCAAACTTATGAAAAATATTTTAAACTCTATTGGACTTGAAAAGAGCCCAAAAGATACAACTGTAGTTGTTGCGATGTCGGGAGGTGTGGATTCATCTACCGTTGCAGGCATGATGAAAAAAGAGGGGTATAACGTAATTGGGATCACTCTAAAGTTATATGATGATAATAAAGAAGTAGCTGCCTCAAAAACTTGTTGTTCAGGTCAAGATATATTTGATGCGAAAAGAGTAGCTAATAAATTAAATATTGAACACAAAATTTTATATTATCAAAATAAGTTTAAAGAAGGTGTAATTGACAACTTTGTAGACAGCTATTTAAAAGGAGAAACTCCTATTCCATGTGTTCAGTGTAATAAGACAGTAAAATTTAATGATTTATTTCAAGAGTCGCTAAATATTAAAGCAGATGCATTAGTTACTGGCCATTATGTTAAAAGTATAACAAAAAATAATCAAACAGAAATGTATAGAGCCATTGATACGAACAGAGACCAAAGCTACTTTTTATTCAATACTACCAGAGATCAATTAAATTTTTTAAGATTTCCTTTAGGAAATTTGTTAAAAAAAGAAACCAGAGAAATAGCACAAAAACTACAATTAAATGTTGCAGATAAACCTGATAGTCAAGATATCTGTTTTGTACCCAATGGTGATTATGTATCAGTTATTGAAAAATTTAGACCTGACGCATTCAAAAAAGGAAATATTAAAAATTCAGCAGGTAAAGTCCTAGGAGTTCATGATGGGATTGTAAACTTTACTATTGGTCAAAGAAGGGGAATTAAAATTGCAGCAAAAGAACCTTTATATGTAATTGATATAAATTCTGAAAAAAATGAGATTATTGTTGGTGAAAAAAAAGAATTAATTAAAAAAAATATTAATTTAAAAAATTTAAATCTTTTAGCTGATAAAAAAAATTTTGATGAAAATATTTTCGTCAAAGTAAGATCTACTGGTAAACTTTTAAAATCTAAATTAAATTTGGATAATGGCAGAACATATTTAACACTATTGGAGGATGAATATGGTATTTCACCTGGCCAAGCATGTGTTTTTTATAAAAAAGATAAAGATGGTGATAGAGTATTAGGCGGAGGGTGGATTACACGTTAATTAATTTTGTTTTTTCCACATAAAAAAGGTAAGAACATAAAATAATATAACACCTAAAAAAAAGTCCCACTCTAATGCATGCTTAATATGTTTGTTACCTGGCATACTAACTATTGGGATACTTACAATCATTACAAAAACTAAAATTGAAACTAAAATAGCTTTTAATTTTAAGAATTTTAAATTTATAAAATTTAATAATTTATTTTTAATTGAGTATAAGGTAATAACTAGATAAGCCTGGGCAACTACTTCAAAAATAATAAAAACTAACATTATTACTCTTCTGAATAATTTATAGAGATCATAATCAAATTTAATACCTAAAAAAATTGAATGAATAACTAAACAAACAGCTGAACCAATACCAAAAATTAAAATTTTTCTTAAATTTTTATGCTCTCCATGTATTTTCAAAATAATATTTTTTATATAAAGCCAATATCTTATTAATAAATATGCTGTAAAAAACATCGCAGGTTTAAAAATTAAGTATGTGGGAAAGACTCTAGCTGTCCTGCTTATTGATGCACCTCCATCAATATATGGAATTGTATTATGTATTATATGTTCTTTATTTGGAAATATTTCATGAAAGTTTGTAATTAATATAAGGCAAGTATTAATTGCTACGAAAGGAACTATAAAAATCCATATACTTATGGATTTAATTTTATTTATGGTATCCATTTTGAGTAGATTTATTTTTTCTTATTCTTTTTTCTAGCTCTTCTTTTTTTAGACCCCATCTTTCTTCTACCACGATGTTTCTTTGGGTATCCCATATGATTTCTCCTATTATTATTTTATTGACTTATATGTGGGATATAGCATTGTCATATTTAGTTATCAAATTTTTTATGAATTATTCATTAAAAACTTTTTTAAAACATACTGCTAAAGATTTCTATAATCAGTCTGTAAATCCTCCAGTTGTTAGAGCATCTACGATTTTGTTTAAGTCTCTTAATGACATTAGGAAAACTCAAAAAAAACACTTAAAAAATCCTACAGGAGGCCATTTTGATTATGGAAGGCAAGGAACTTCGACAACACATGCATTATCAAAAATTTTAACAAAGTTAGAGGGATCATATCATGTTTTCTTAACTCCAACTGGTTTTGGTTCTGTTTTTCTTGCAATGTTTAGTGTAGTAAGACCAGGAGATGAAATTCTAGTTTCTGATCCAGTGTACAGTCCTACGAGAATATTAACTCAGGATTTTTTCAAAGATTTTAATATTAAAGCTATATTTTATAATCCAAGAGATTTGTCCACACTTAAAGATAATATAACAAAGAAAACTAAATTAATATTTGTTGAAAATCCTGGGAGTAATACATTTGAATTTCAGGATCTTTCAAAAATAATTTCTATTGCAAAAAAAAACAAAATTTTTACAGCTATGGACAATACTTGGGGTACTCCATATTTTTTAAAACCTATTAAGTTAGGATTTGATATGGCTATTGTTTCAGCGACCAAGTATTATTCTGGACATTCAGATGTAATGGGAGGAAGTTTAGCAGTTAATAAAAGAGTATTTAAATATGTTCAAATAGCTGAAAAAATTTCTGGTTTAAGAATGGGACCGGATGATGCTTATTTAATAATTAGAGGTCTTAGAACTTTAGATACAAGATTAGAAAGACACGAGATAAATACAAAAAAAATTGCTTCCTTTTTAAGTAAATATAAAAGGATTACAGTTTTGTATCCTTACAAAAAAGGAACCACTGATTATAAGATGTGGAAAAAGTATTATAAAGGTTCCTCAGGTTTAATGGGACTCAAAATAAAATCAAAAAATATAAGCTCCATAGATAGATTTGTTAATTCTTTAAAATTGTTTGGTTATGGATATAGTTGGGGAGGTTTTGAAAGTTTAGCATTGCACCAAAAAATTAAAGAACAAGGGAAAAGAAAATATTTGGATTTATCAAAAGACGAACACATCGTTAGATTGCATATTGGTTTGGAGGATCCTAAAGATTTAATAAACGACTTAAAAAGTTCATTAAAATTGATTAAATGAGCTCAGAAAAGTTCATAAAAAGTAATTTAGCATTAGTTACTTTAATTGCAGCATCACTTGTAGTTTTTATATCTTTAAGTGTAAGACAAGTGTTTGGCATGTTCTTTATGGACTTTAATGCAGATTTAGGAATTACTAATACTGAATTTGGTTTAGCTATTGGTATACAAATGTTAGGTTGGGGTTTATCCGGCCCAGTTTTTGGGGCAATTGCTGATAAATATGGTGGACATAAAGCTATATCTTTAGCTTTTGTGTTTTACATAATTGGTATTTATTTTTTGTATAATGGTCCTAATACAGGTATTTACTTTCAAATTTGGTTAGGTGTTCTAGTTGGTATTGGGTGTGGTGGAACAGCAATTAGTATACCAATGTCAATTGTTGGTAAACATTTTCCATTATCAAATAGAACCATTGCAATGAGTATTGTAACAGCAGTTGGATCATTTGGATATTTTTTATCACCATTATTTACTAATTATTCGCTTGGAAATTATGGATGGGTACAAACATTATTTTATTTTATGTTATTTTTGTCTTTAGGATTTTTGATATCATTTTTTGTTCGTTCACCTCAAATAAATGAAATAAAAGATGGAGGTAATCAATCAACTATAGAAGCCTTAAGTGAAGCTTTTAGATATAAAAGTTATTTATTACTTTTGTCTGGCTTTTTTGTTTGTGGTTTTCATATAACATTAGTTGGAACTCACGTCCCAAAATATGTAATTGATAGAGGGCTAGAGGATTGGACTGCTGCAATGATATTATCTTTAATAGGATTATTTAATATCTTTGGATCGCTTATGAGTGGATATCTTTGCACAAAAAGAAAAAAGAAAACAATTTTAAGTATAATTTATTTCTTAAGAGGTGTTTCAATATGTTTATTTATTTTCTTACCACCAAGCACATTAGGTTCTATTTTTTTTGGAGCAAGCTTTGGTATTTTGTGGCTATCAACTGTTCCTGCCACCAGTGGTATTGTTGCACATATTTTCGGAACAAAGTATTTAGGGTTATTGTATGGGCTTGTTTTCTTAAGCCATCAAATTGGGTCGTTCTTTGGAGCATATCTAGGCGGATTATTTTATGATTTGTATGGATCTTATGACTATGCGTGGTATTTGGCAATTGCATTATCAATATTTGCAGGTTTAATACACTTACCAATTAAAGAGCAAGCTATTGAGAGATTACAAAAAGCATAAACTAAGATTTAGTCCTTATCTGGAAAAATTATATCAATCCGATAAGCCAATGATTATCTATAAATTTGGAAATAAGTATAAGATCTTTACAGATTTCTCAAAAAAAATAATACTTAATAAATCAAATATAAAAAGTTTTTTAAGCAGTTTTTCAAAAAAAGAGTATAAAAAAGAGCAGGATTTATTTATTGGTTTTTTTGGATATGAAATATTGTGTAATCTATTAAATATAAGATTAAAAAATCAGAAGAAAACTAATTTTTATAAAGGAATTTTTTATAAACCAGAGACTGTAATTACAATATCTGATAAAATAAAAATCTCATCAAATATTAAACAAAATAAATTTAATAATAAATTCAATCCAACTAAGATTTTAAGCCCTTTTAAAATAAATACTGATTTCAATAAATATAAAAAAATTTTTAATTTATTTTCAAAAAAAATTAAACAAGGTGAAACTTATCAAATTAAAATTTGCACAAAATACAAAAATAATTCAGTAATTAACCCAGTTAATTTTTTCTGGAAGTTAATGAAAGTAAATTCATCGCCAGAGTCTTTTATGATAAGAGACAAAAATTATTCAATTGTTAGCTGTTCCCCAGAAACATTAATCGAAAAAAGAGGCTTAAAATTGAAAACAAAACCAATAGCCGGAACTTTAAAAAAAAACTCAAAGCTCAATAAATCAAAAGCACTTAGTTTTTTTAAGAATAATAATAAAGAAACAAAAGAACATAATATGATAGTTGATATGGAAAGAAACGATTTATCACGAATTTGCAAACCAGGAACTGTAAGGATAACAAGAAAAAAATATGTTGAGGAATATAAACATCTTTTTCACTATGTAACCACGATAGAAGGTAATTTAAGAAAAAAAATTAAATTAATAAATATTATTAAATCAATGATGCCAGGTGGATCTGTAATAGGTTGCCCTAAAATTAGAACATTAGAATTACTTAATAGCCAAGAAAAAGAAGATAGAAATATATTTACTGGGAGTTTTGGATTTATTAAGTTTAACGAAGATTTGCGTTTTAATATAATAATTAGATCAATTTTAAATTTTCAAAACAAATCTGAAATATCAGCGGCATCTGGAGTTGTGTTAGAAAGTTCTCCTAAAAAAGAATTTAATGAAAATTTTATAAAAGCAAAATCATTGTTGGAATTATTTAAATGATTTATATTATTGATCACCAAGACTCATTTACGTGGAACGTTGTTCACCAATTTGCAGAGTTTGAAAAAGTATACTGCTCAGATTATTTTAATTTGAATTTAAGATTACTAAAAAAATCAGATATAATAGTTTTCTCTCCTGGTCCTGGCTCTCCTAAAGACTATCCAGAGACTTCGAAAATATATAAATTGTTTAAAGGTAAAAAAAAAATAATAGGTATATGTTTAGGATTTCAATTAATTTTGTTTAATGAAGGAGGAATAATCAAGCAACAGAACAATATTTATCACGGCTATCAATCAAGAGTAAAAGTAAATAATAAAAGTAAAATATTTCAAAAAAATAAAATATTTAAGATTGGAAGATATCATTCATTAAAATTACATGAGCCCTTTAAATCTAATAATATTGATATAACTATGCGTTGCACAAAATCAAATACTCCGATGGCTTTTGAAGATAACTTAAATAAAGTTTATGGATTTCAATTTCATCCTGACTCATTCTTAACCGAAAATGGCAAATTTTTTATTAAAAGAATCTTATCATATAAATAATCTTAAAATTTCAAAATTTAAGGATTTATGGGGATCACATGGTGTGTTCACGACAATAAGACTTGTTGGCAAACCGGGTAAATTAGTTTTATTTAATAGTCATTTTATAAACTTAATTAAGTCTTTAAAAAAATATAAAATTTACTCCAAAAATATTGAAGAGAATATTAAAGCTCTAATAAGATCAAATATAAGAAATAATTTTAAATATAACCATTTGTTTAGAATTGCCCTGTCAAAAAAATTAATATCTATTTCTATTCGTAAAAGACTTAAACTTTCAAATAATTTTGAATTAAAGGTTTTAAATTATAAAAGAACAGATCCTAAATATAAAAATCTGCAATATAAATACATTCTTAAAAAATTAAGTTCTTATGATTCTACGAAGGTGGATATATTATTAGTTTATAAAAAAAAGGTTCTTGAGACTTGTACATCTAATTTATTGCTTATCAAAAATAATAAATATTATTCACCAAAAAATAACTGCTATATCGGAAACACAATTAATTATTTAAGTAAAAAAGTAAAAATAAATTTTAAAGATATAAATTTGAAAGATATACATAAATTTGATGAAATTTTGCTGATTGGATCAGGCAAAGGTGTTACTCCTGTTAAATTAATTAAACAGTATAAATGGAAAAATAAAAGTTTAGTTGGTTATAAGAAAATAAACAAATACCTAAAATTTTTGAATTAATAAAATGAAAGATCCAAATAATCCTTGTATATTTTGTTCAATACAAAAAAATGAATTGATATTTGAAAATAGTCTTGCTTATGCATCAAAAGACAGTTATCCAGTAACTAAATTTCATTCATTGGTAGTACCTAAAAGGTGTGTAAAAAATTATTTTGAATTAAATGATAAAGAAATTTTAGCTTGTGATGGTTTAATTAAAAAATTACAACAAAAAATCACATCAGAAGATAGTACTGTAAAAGGTTTTAATGTTGGTACAAACTCAGGAAAAGTTGCAGGTCAATCTATTTTTCACTGTCATATACATGTGATTCCAAGAAGAGAAGGCGATGTAGAAAATCCTCAAGGTGGTGTTAGAAGCGTTATACCTTCTAAACAGCATTATATAAGAAAAAAATAACACTTTTGATTATTCAAAACCCTTATAATGGCTCTATATCGCAGTTGAACTATTTTTTTAAGTATACTACTAATATAATGATTTTATAAATTTTATGTTTTCAACTAATCCATTTTCTATTTTATCTGAAACTGTTCCTTTAATAGGAATACAATCTTTTGTAGTTATTATGGTTGCACTTGTAATTTTAGGAACTGTGATGGATATGATACACAAAAAAAATGTAAAATATTTTTTTAATAACGCTAAAAAAGCAAAGAAAAATGCTAAAAGAGAATTAGGTAGCGGTGAAAGGATTGCAGTAATAGCAAAAACAATTGTCCATGATATTGGAACTACTTCAGAATTAGGCTTAGGTAAAAGAAGAATAGCCCACGTTCTTGGAATGTATGGTACAATTTTATTCTGGATTGGTTCAGGTGCAATGATTTTCTTTTATACAACATCTGATACACCTGCAATCTGGCCGATTCTTTGGCATGTAGGAGCAATAATGACTTGCTTAGGTGGATATTGGTTCTGGTTATTTTTAAGGGTAGATGTTGCTGCAGAAGCTAACTCAGTATTTAGAATCATTACTGCAGATCTTTTTGTGTTAGCTTTATTAGCATCTTCCACATTCGGATTAATATGGTCCTACTTGCAGTTTAATAATATTTCTGGATGGGACAATTTATTTCTAGTTCTCTTTGCAGTATCAAATATAGTTTTATTTGGTGGGGTATATTGGTCTAAATTTGCACATATGTTTTACAAACCTGGTGCTGCGATACAGAAAAATTTAGCTGAAGCCGATGGTTCTAGAGATAATTTACCACCTCCAGCAGATGCTCCAGAACAATTTGGTCTTGGTATAAAAAGAGAAGAGCCAAAACACTATTAATATGATAGAATTTAAAAAGGAGATAAAATAAATGTCAACATTTGTATACATGACAAGATGCGATGGATGCGGACACTGCGTAGATATATGTCCTTCAGACATAATGCATATTGATAAAAATATTAGAAGAGCAAAAAATATAGAACCGAATTTTTGTTGGGAATGTTATTCTTGTGTGAAAGCATGCCCTAATCACGCAATAGACGTCAGAGGTTATGCTGACTTTGCTCCTATGGGGCACAGCGTCAGAGTAAGAAGAGAGGAAGAAAAAGGAACCATATCTTGGAAAATAAAATTTAGAAATGGAACAGAAAAAGATTTTGTTTCCCCAATAACTACTAAACCTTGGGGAAAATATATCCCAAAACTTGCAGAAGGTGACAAACCTAATCAAGGGGAAATAAACTCTCAAATTTTATACAATGAACCTCACGGTTTAAATACGGATAAAGATTTACCAACACTTGATAAAAGCTCTTTTAAAAAAGGAGTTTATTATTAATGCCAAAACATAAAACTGTATTTGAAGATTGTGATGTTTTAGTTGTTGGTGGTGGAATGGCTGGTACCGGAGCCACTTTTGAAGCTAGACATTGGGGAAGAGATCTAAAAATAATCTGTGTAGAAAAAGCAAATATTGATAGAAGCGGTGCAGTAGCGCAAGGTCTTTACGCTATTAATTGTTACATGGGAATGCAGTGGGGAGAAAATCAACCAGAAGATCATGTGAGATATGCAAGAAATGATTTGATGGGATTAGTAAGAGAAGACCTTGGTTACGATATGGCAAGACACGTTGACTCAACTGTTCACATGTTTGATGAATGGGGTTTACCAATGATGAAAAATAAAGAAACTGGCAGATATCAAAGAGAAGGTAAATGGCAAATTATGATTCACGGTGAAAGTTATAAACCAATTGTTGCTGAAGCAGCAAAGAAATCAGCTGATAAAATTTATAACAGAATAATGATCACTCATCTTTTAAAAGATGAAGAAAACGAAAATAGAATTGCAGGTGCGGTAGGTTTTAATATGAGAACAGGTGATTACCACGTATTTAAAGCTAAAGCAGTTATTATTGCAGCTGGTGGAGCTTCTCATATTTTTAAACCAAGAGCAGTTGGTGAGGGAATGGGAAGAACATGGTACGCACCTTGGAGTAATGGCTCTGCATACGCATTACCAATTGCTGCAGGCGCGAAAATGACACAAATGGAAAATAGAATTGTGTTATGTAGATTTAAAGACGGTTATGGTCCAGTTGGTGCATATTTTTTACATTTAAAAACCTATACCCAAAATGCGAATGGTGAAAACTATGAAAAGAAATGGTATGACGCTACAAAAAAACTTGTTGGCGAGTACATTGATCATCATCCAACTCCAACATGTCTAAGAAACCATGCTTTTATTCAAGAAGTAGCAGCAGGTGGTGGCCCAATTCACATGGTTACAAAAGAAGCTTTCCAGGATCCACACTTAGAAACAGTGGGTTGGGAAAATTTTTTAGGTATGACAGTAGGACAAGCTGTAGTTTGGGCATCTCAAAACATTGATCCAAAATATACTAATCCAGAATTAACAACTTCAGAGCCTTATGTTATGGGCTCACATGCAACATGTTCGGGAGCATGGGTAAGCGGTCCAGAAGACATTGCACCAGACGATTATTTTTGGGGATACAACAGAATGATGTCTGTTGAGGGTTTATTTGGTGCAGGCGACACTGTAGGTGGCAGTGCACATAAGTTTTCATCGGGTTCTTTCACTGAGGGAAGATTAGCTGCAAAAGCTGCTGTTAAATACATTGAAGATAAAAAAGCAAACAATATTAAAGTAAGTGAAAAACAATATAATGATCTAAAAGAAGTAATTTACAAACCCCTAGAGAATTATACGGTTGGAAGAAATGAGATAACCGGAGGCACAGTTTCACCAAGTTATATCTCGCCAATACAAGGTTTACAAAGACTTCAAAAAATCATGGATGAATATTGTGGTGGTATCACTAACAACTATATGACAAACGATAATCTTCTTAAAAAAGCTTTAGAATTACTAGATTGGCTTCAGGAAGACTTGGAAAATGTAGGAGCCGAGGATTACCACCAACTAATGAGAGCATGGGAGTTAAAACACAGAACTTTGACATCTCAGTGTGTTACAGAACATACTTTATATAGAGAGGAAACTCGATGGCCAGGGTACTATTATAGAGGTGATCATATGAAACTTGATGATGAAAATTGGCATTGTTTAACTGTTTCAAGACGTGATCCAGAAACTGGCAAGTTCACTATGGAAAAGAAACCTGTCTATCACATAGTCGACGATAAAGAGAAGAAAAAAGCTTCTTAAGTCTTAAAATTTATAAATATGAGTTTCACATCAAAGTCAGATGAACAGATAATAGAAATTGCAAATCCAATCTGGCAAAATTTGATTAAGTCTTCAAATATGAAGGATTATGGGGGTTTTACCAGAGATTTCTCATCTCAAATGCTTTATGGAGCAAATGAAGTGGAGCTTGGGAAGCAGTGGGCCAGCAACAAATTAATATGTAATTTATCTGATGATTATAAGGCTTTTGGCTGTCTTAGAAGAGGCCTACACGTAACTGTTCTTTTTAAACAGAAGAGTACCACTGAAGAAGGAGAGTTCCTTGGAAGACTAGTTCTTGGAGAAGAGGGTGACTCAGTCAAAGTTTTTGGTGCAACGATTTTTTAAATAAGACTTGATAAATATTCTTTCTGGGTGTACTTGATAAGTATGCTTGAAAATTTAAATAAAAACCTAAACGTCTTCAAGCTAATAAAAAACTTTAAAATATTTTCATATATAAATGCCAAGTTTGTACTCTACATGAGTTTAGCAGCATATTGGGTAGTAATTCTTTCGAGTACATTTTTTGGAATTTAATAATCAAATAGTTGACTTCAAATATTTTCGGGATAATTAACAAACATGGAATTTTTTCTTCCAATAGCTGAAGTTTACGTAAGCCTACCATTCATTTTTATCTTAAGCTTAGCAGTGGGTATCTTATCTGGTCTTTTTGGTGTTGGTGGTGGATTTTTAATGACCCCTTTTTTAATTTTTTTAGGAATTCCACCAGCTTACGCGGTACCTAATGAAGCTAACAATATTTTAGGAACTTCTATATCAGGATCAACCACCCATTATCTTAAAGGAACATTGGATTATAAAATGGGTTTGATGATAGTAGTTGGTGGAGTAGTTGGTACTGCCTTAGGAATTTATACCTTTAGTTATTTTCAAGATATTGGAAAAATTAATATCGTTATATCTCTTGCATATATGTATATACTTGCAATCATTGGTACAATGATGCTTGTCCAGGGTGTCACCGAGATAGATAGAGCACGAAAAAAAATAATAGTTAAGAAAAAATTACATGATCATTATTGGTTTCACGGCTTACCATTTAGAATGAGATTTAAGAAATCAAAACTTTATGAAAGTGCATTTACTCCAATAGTAATTGGTTTTTTGGTAGGCTTTATTGCAGCAATATTAGGTGTCGGTGGAGCTTTTATTTTAGTTCCTGCCATGATTTATATAATTGGAATGCCTACAAAATTAATTCCAGGTACATCTTTATTTGTAACAATTTTTGTAAGCGCAATAGTTACTGTATTGCATGCATTTAATTATGGAACAATTGATCTTATATTAGTTACAGTTTTAATTTTAGGTTCGATACTAGGTGTACAAATTGGACAAAAACTTGGGGAAAGAGTTGATAGTTCACAATTCAAAACTATTTTAGCAGTTTTATTATTGTTGGTTGGTGTTGCAATTGCTTACGATACCTTTTTTGCAGCAGAAAATGTATCAGAAATATACAAAAATTCTAAACCTTCACTTGGACCTGTTTCAGAATTCGTAAGAGATTTATCAAAAAATGCTCCTTTTCTTTATGGTATGGCATCTATAGTTTTAGCTTTAGGATTAGGAGTTGGTGCAGCAGTTTTACGAAAAGTTTTGTCTAAATTAAAAGATAAGTATATTCCAAAACCAACTATATCAACTAAGTAACTTTAAGCGCTTCTATAAAGTTTTGTCATTACAAACTCTTTATGACCAAGTGCTTCTGCACAAGTTAACCTACCATTAGCAACCTTAAGAGTTGCTTTTATTAATTCATCACCTGCCTGATCAAGATTCATCTCTCTTGAAAGTATTTTAGATACATCAAGATCAATGTGTTCACTCATAGTTGTAGCAGTTAATGGATTTGCAGTTAACTTTATAACCGGTTCTATTGGATTTCCAATTATATTTCCTTGTCCAGTTGGAAATAAATGAATATTAAATCCGCCTGCTGCTTGAAGAGTGACACACTCAGCAGCTGCTGAGGAAGTATCCATAAAATACAATCCTTTTCCCTTGCTCGGTTCTTCGGCAGGTTCAAGAACATCAATAAATTCTCTTGATCCAATTTTTTGAAAATTTCCAAAAGCTTTTTCTTCAATTGTAGTCAATCCTCCTGCAATATTTCCTGCAGTTGGTTGACTTTCAGATAGGTCGTTAGTTGCCTCTTTTAAAATGAAATCGTTATATGAACTCCAAGTTTTCATAAATTTTTCTTGAGCTTCTTTAGTTTTACCTCTTTTAGCACAAACATTTTCAGCACCCGTTAACTCAGAAGTTTCTCCAAAACAAAGATGTACACCTAAAGGCTCAAGTTTATCCATTAAATTTCCAACTGTAGGATTTGATGCTAACCCTGATGTTGTATCAGATTCTCCACACTTTACAGAAATCCACAAATCGCTTATTGGGCATTCCTCTCTTTGTTTTTCAGAGGCCCACATTGAGAATTCTTGAGCTTTTTTAGAAACTTTTGCGATTGTATCAATATCTCCAACACCCTCGATACTAAATCCTTCTACAGGCTTTCCAGTTTTTGCAATTGCATCTACAATTCTTTTAGTCCATTTAGGCTCTATACCTATAACTATGACAGCTGCAACGTTAGGATTTTTACCTGTTCCAATCATTGTTCTAAAATGTAATTCAAGATCAGCACCAAATTGCAACCTTCCGTAAGAATGAGGCAAAGCAATAGTCCCTTTAATATTGTTAGATACGGCTTCTGCACATGCATTTGAAATATCATCAACCGGAAGAATAATTACATGATTTCTTGTACCCGCTCTTCCATTTTCTCTTTTGTAACCTAAAAAACTTTTTGGAATATCCATTTTTACCACTTTTTTGTTTTTACATTATGTACATGAACATGTTCACCTTTTTTTATTGACTTAACTACTTTACCAATATCATGTCCATATTTTATAATTGTGTCACCTTCTTTAAAATCTTGTAAAGCAATTTTGTGTCCAAGGGGAATTTCTGCTTCAGATTTAATGTTATTTGAAGCGTCATTTTGCATGATCCAACAACCACAATCTTGGCCTTTAGTTACCTTTTCAACAACTATTACCCCAACATTATCTTTTTTATCGTGAATTATTATGTCTGTTTTAACCATTGTGACGATTTCTTAGTAGAAACTTTGGAAGAATTTATATATTAATCGAATGATTGCAAACAAAATTTATTGAGTTTTTTTATGACTAAAATGACGACGGAAGAAGCATTTATCAAAGTTCTACAAATGCATGGAATTGAACACGCCTTCGGAATTATAGGTTCTGCTTTTATGCCTATTTCAGATTTATTTCCAAAAGCCGGTATAACATTCTGGGATGTAGCTCATGAGACAAACGGTGGATTAATTGCCGATGGTTATACAAGAGCTACTGGAAAAATGTCGATGGTAATAGCCCAAAATGGTCCAGGTATAACTGGATTAGTAACTCCGATTAAAACCGCTTACTGGAACCACACACCCTTATTAGTGGTTACACCACAAGCTGCAAACAAAACTATGGGTCAAGGAGGTTTTCAAGAAGTTGAACAAATGAATTTATTCAAAGATATGGTTTGTTATCAAGAAGAAGTAAGAGACCCGTCTAGAATGGCAGAAGTTCTTAATAGAGTTATTGAAAAAGCATTTAGAGGCTCTGCACCTGCGCAAATAAATGTTCCACGAGATTATTGGACGCAAGTTATAGACATTGAATTGCCACCTATTGTTAGATTTGAAAGACAGGGTGGGGGCAAAGAAGCAATCGAGAAAGCAGCAAAACTTTTATCAAAAGCTAAATTTCCAGTAATTTTATCTGGAGCTGGAGTTGTTTTAGGTGGGGCAATTGATGAATGTAAAAAATTAGCTGAAAAATTGGACGCACCGGTTTGTAATGGTTATCAACACAATGATAGTTTTCCAGGGAGCCACCCATTAGCTGTTGGACCCTTAGGATACAATGGATCTAAAGCTGCTATGGAATTAATATCCAAAGCAGATGTAGTACTTGCACTTGGTACAAGACTAAATCCTTTTTCAACGTTACCTGGATACGGAATTGATTATTGGCCAAAAAAGGCAACAATTATTCAAGTAGATGTGAACCCTGACAGAATTGGTCTTACAAAAAAAGTTTCAGTTGGAATTTGTGGAGATGCCAAACAAGTAGCTCAACAGATTTTAGACAAACTTTCCTCAGACGCAGGAAATATTGGTAGAGAAGAGAGAAAAAATTTAATACATAAAACAAAATCTGCGTGGTTACAAACTTTATCGGGTTTAGATCATGAGGAGGACGATCCTGGTACAGTTTGGAACAAAGAAGCAAGGGAAAGAGATAAAGATAGAATGTCCCCAAGACAAGCATGGAGAGCAATTCAAGATGCGTTACCTCAAGATGCAATTATCTCTAGCGATATAGGTAACAATTGCGCAATAGGAAATGCTTACCCAACTTTCGAAAAACCAAGAAAGTATTTGGCACCTGGTTTATTCGGTCCTTGTGGATATGGTTTTCCAGCCATACTAGGTGCAAAAATCGGCTGTCCTGATACTCCGGTGGTAGGATTTGCTGGTGATGGAGCTTTTGGAATTAGCATGAATGAAATGAGCTCATGTGCAAGAGAAGAATGGCCAGCTATCACAATGGTAATTTTTAGAAATTATCAATGGGGCGCTGAAAAAAGAAATTCAATACTTTGGTTTGATGATAATTTCGTTGGAACAGAACTTGATCCTGAATTAAGTTATGCAAAAGTTGCTATTGCCTGTGGATTGAAAGGAGTAACTTGTAAAACAATGGAAGAAACAACCAAAGCAATTAAACAATCTTGCGAAGATCAAAAAAAAGGTATTACAACTTTTATTGAAATAATTTTAAATCAAGAGCTCGGTGAACCTTTTAGAAGAGATGCAATGAAAAAACCAGTTCAAGTAGCTGGAATTAAAAAATCTGATATGAAGCCACAGAAAACTCTTGATGTATAATACTACAACTACTTTAATTCAAGTTTTGATATATCCCAATTATGAGTTTTATAAAAGAATTTTGGAAATTTCTAAGAGTTAGGAAAAAATATTGGCTTTTACCTATAGTAATAGTCCTTTTCTTATTTGGCGGGTTGATAGTTTTAACCCAAGGTTCAGCAGTAGCTCCATTTATTTACGCAATTTTTTAAAACGATAAAAGAACCTGAAACAAATATTTCGAATTTTACTTTAGTTATTTATGATTACGAATTTTGTTTATTATGTTATTAACAATTTAATATTATATATAGTTAAACAAAATTTAAATTTAAGAAAAAATTTTCAGAAAATTTAAATTAATTTGAATGAATTTATTAACAAAATTTTTCTCACCAATATCTTTGCTAGTATCAATAATTTCTTTAGCTTATGTTTATTATAAAGCAGAAATATACTGGGGTGGTAGTCCAAATGACATATATTCAGTTTACTATTCTATATCATTTTTTTTAATTTTTTTTTCTTTTGTATCATTTTTTTTTAAAAACAATATCAAAGAATATCTAGTTATCCTTATTCTAACAATTTTAGTTTTTTTGTACGGATTTGAGGGTTATTTAAATTTAAATAAAGAAATTCCAAAATGGCAAGTAGAAAAAAAAATTAAGTATGAAAAAAAAACTGGAGATAAATATGACACAAGAACCATATTAGAAATTTTTGAGGATTTAAAAAAAGAAGACGCAGAAGTTAAAATAAGTCTTGCTCCACTTATTAATTTTTATCCAAACAATGAGATTTTTCCATTATCTAACATTTCTAACTCAAAGACAATTCTTTGTAATGAGAATGGTTACTATTCAGTTTATACTAGTGATAGATATGGATTTAATAATCCTGACCAAGAATGGAACAGTGATGAAATTGAATATTTATTGGTCGGGGACTCTTTCACTCACGGAGCTTGTGTTAATCGTCCTGAAGATATTGGCTCAGTTTTAAGAATATTATCAGGTAAATCTGTCTTAAATTTGGGATATAGTGCAAACGGACCATTAATTGAATACGCTACTTTAAAAGAATATCTTCTACCAAAAGTTAATAAGGTTTTGTGGGTTTATTATGAGGGGAATGATTTTAAAGATCTCAAAAATGAGTTAAAAAATAAAATACTTAAAAATTATTTAACTGATAATAATTTTAAACAAAATCTCATTTTGAAGCAAAGTGAAATAGACAAATTAGTTGACTCAAAGATAAAAATATCTGTAGATCCAAAGCATAAAATAAAAAAATATATTCTTTTAAGTAAAACAAGGTCTCTCCTAATTAAAAATTTTAATTCCAAAATAAAAAAAAATTTAAAAGACCAAAAAAAAAAGGTACCAGAAAGTTTTACGAATATTCTTAAATTGGCAAAAGATTTTGTAGAAAATAATAATTCAGAATTATATTTTATTTTTTTACCAAGAATGTCTAGTAAAGAAATTTACAATAATAAAACCTACGATGATGAACTATATATTTTAGTAAAACAAATAGTTACAGAATTAAAAATACCATTTATCGATATAAAAAAAGAGATTTATGATTTAGATGGAAATGTTTTGAGATTACTTCCTTTAGAGACTCTTGGCGGACACTACAATGCAAAAGGTTATAAAAAAATTGCAGAGTTAATTCATAAATTATCTAAATAATAAAATTAAAATATTTTTACTTTTACGACCCCTAATTTTTCAATCTTTCCAAAATATATACCCTTACCTTTGATTTGTACTACACCTACAGATGAACCGGTAAATACCCAAAAATCTTTATTTAAATTTATTTTATCTTTTTTAACTTTGTTTAATACAAATCTTAAAGAATTTAATGGATTTTTATAAACTGTTTTAGTGTTACCGTCTACGCTCTGATTAATTTTTTTGTTAGAAATATTTGTTTTTAAATTGTCTATATTTATTTTTCTATATTTTTTTTTTGATCCCAATAAGAATTTTACGTTTGCACCGAAATCACTACACAAATCTCCAAAAGATGTTATTCCTTTCTTTCTTTGTCTATACCCAACTATTTCAATACAAGGAGCCATGTGAGAAATATATTTAAATACATTTTTCATTGTAATTATTTCTTTACATGAAAAAAATTTTTTTTTTATTTTATAACAAACTTCAAGCTCTATTCCTAAAGTATACTTATTAATTTTTACGCTTTTTCCATTTTTTAATAAATTTCTTTTGTAAACTGACGCATAAAAAGGCTCTTTCTCTTTGAGTTTTTTTATTAATGGAATCCCAGTTCCTGCAGCTTTAAAACCTATTACAGGATCTTTAATTTTACTTTCACTCAATTTTCTAAGCTTTTGTGCCTCTACCATTTTTTTTGTAAACTTTGAGGGTATTGGTGCAATAATTTTGTTTTTAATAAAAGCTTTACTAATTTTAGTAGCTATATATTCAATTGATGTATTTTTCATTTTATTGCCTCTACAAAGTATCCTGTGGTTAACTTATCCGATGTGAATATTTTTTGAAATACTAAAATTATTGGCAACAGTAAATAATATAACAGTAAAAATAGTCTACCAAACATCCTTGATAATAAGTTATTTTCTTTTTCTAATCTAATTATATTTACAAAAATCGATTCTAACCATCCATTTCTTTTTTTAATTTTAATATCTGAAAAATTTTTAAAGAGCATTTTAAGACCATAATAAGTAAATCTGTAATAGTCATGTGGTTCATCATGTATATGAAAGTTGAATGGAACTGAAACTAAAACCATATCTCCCTTTTCTAATATAGAAAATATATTCTCAATAGCTTTTAATGGATTATGAGTATGCTCTAAAACCTCAAAACAACATATAATTGTGGGTTTATAATTAATCTTTTCTGAAAAATTTTGATCACACAAATCTAATAATTGATCAGGATTTCTTTTTTTATCATTATCAATTGAATAAACGTTATTAAAATAGATTCTAATAAATTTTTCTATTTCTCCACCAGCACCTATATTTAAAACCTTATGTTCTCTCTTTTTAAGACCAGCTTCTTGTAAACTATTTGAAATAAAAACTTCTAAATTTTTTCTAGATGCCTTTTTACTTAAATGATAAAATATTTTTGAAAACATAGTTAATTTTTTTTTTCAATTATTAATATCATAATTTTATATCTAATACTGTTGAAGGATCTAATTTAACTCCAAACCAATTAAGCCTTATATCCAAATGAGGTCCAGTTGATCTACCACTCGAACCTACAGTTCCAATTATATCACCCTGTTTAACAATATCACCCTCTTCTACAAATATCTTATCCATATGCATATATAATGTGGAAATTCCATGTCCATGATCAAAAATAAGTGTTGAACCTGTAAAATATAAATCTTTCTTAGCAAGTGTGACTATTCCACTGGCCATTGCTTTTATTGGTGTCCCAAGTTTTCCCGCAAAATCTATTCCATAATGTGGAGACCTAGGTTTTCCATTTAAAATTCTCTGACTACCATAAATACCAGTTATTATTGCATCATCTAGAGGAGGTATAAATTTATTTTTAAAAAATTTTAAATTTGAATTTATTTCTCTAGCTCTAACGATTAATTTATTTTCTTTTTTAATTCTTTCATAAACTTCTTTAGGAGGTGTGACTTTCTTAGGCTCAAGACCATCAATTTTTTGAATTTTGTATTCTCTTTTAATTACCTTTTTTACTATTTTAGTCTTATCACCATTTAATGTTTTGACGATCACCACATCATTTTTTCTATCTCTATCAAGTCCAAAAACAAAATCACCATCTTCAGTTACTTTTATTTCTTTATCATCAATTTTAATTTTGGCTCCGGATTCTGTTTTTCCTAAAATAAAGTGGCCTTGAATAAATTTACCATTAAATTCAATTGATTTTGCTTGAAATGAAAAAATGAAAACAAATGTTAAAATATATTTTATTATTTTGCAGTCCATCCACCATCTACCAATAAAGATGTGCCAGTAATCATCGATGCTTGATCTGAAGCTAAAAAAACAACAGCACTTGCAATATCTGACAGTTCTGCAAACTTTCCTAGTGGAATATTACCAAGAACTTCTTTCATAAATTTTTTGTCTTTTAAAAATTTTTTAGTCATTGGAGTTACAACAAAAGTTGGGCATATAGTATTTACTCTTATATTATATTTAGCTAAATCTATTGACATTCCTTTAGTTAATCCTTCTAAACCAAATTTATTCATATTGTAAACACTTCTAATTGGTCCTCCCACATGCCCCATTTGTGAGGACATATTAATTATAACCCCCCCAGCTTTTTTCCTTGTTTTTAATTCAATCATTTTTAATGCGCTTAGCTGAGCTATATTAAATGAAGCTATAGTGTTAACTTTTACCAAATACTCCATGTTACTTTTTTTAACTTTAGTAAAATGTTCTGGAATATTTGTTCCTGCATTATTGACAACAACATCTATTCTTTTTTGAGAATTAATAACCTTTTTGATTTGTTCATATTTTGTAACATCACATACAAAATATTTACATTTTACTCTATATTTTGTAATAATTTTTGAGACTTCTTTTAAATCTTTTTCAGTCCTGCTAATTATTATTAGATTTGTTCCAGCTTCAGCTAAAGCAATTGCGCAGGCTCTCCCCAAACCTTTACCAGCGCCTGTCACAAGAGCTGTTTTGTTTTTTAAGTTATATTTTTTTAAGTACATCAAATAATTAAAATTTTTAGGTCAGTATAAATCAAATCTATTGCAACCACCAGTATTGCTAATAAACCAACCCAACCAATCCATTTATACTTTTTTATCCATCCAGATATTAAAGTAGCAGCAGTTGCCATTAAAACTATTGATAAGACTAAACCAAAAAACAACAGTCCGTAGTGATCTTTTGCTGCTCCAGCTACACCAAGCACGTTATCTAAACTCATTGTAAAATCTGCAATTAATACAGTTGATATAGCTTTTAGAAAACTAGACTTATCAACTTTTATGTTACTATTTGGTTCACTATTAGAATTTTTTAAAATATCTTTATAAAGTTTATAGCAAATATATAATAACGCTAAACCACCAATTAACCTTAGACCAGTTATTTGTAACAAGTATGCAGTTAAAAGAGTTAGTACTATTCTTAATACTACAGCTCCACCAATTCCCCAAAAAATAATTTTTTTTCTTTCCGCGGCTGGAAATTGAGATGCAACCATACCTATTATTATTGCATTATCACCTGCTAAAACTAAATCGATAAAAACTATTTGTGTAAAAATTATTATTTCTTCATTCATTGCAGATTGTCTTCTAATATCATGTCAGATGCTTTCTCTGCAATCATTATAGTTGGTGCGTTTGTATTTCCTGATGTAATATTAGGCATAATTGATGCATCAACTACTCTTAAATTTTCAACTCCATGAACTTTAAGCCTATCGTCTACAACTGAATTCTCATCTTGACCCATTTTGCAAGTACCAACGGGATGAAATATTGTTTGCGCATAGTCACTACCTGCTTTGACTAGCTCCTCGTCATCTTTAATATGAGCACCAGGACGGTATTCCTCTGGTTGATATTTTTTAAATGTTTCAGTATCTAGCATTATTTTTCTTACAAGCTTTAATCCTTGTGCTGCAACATACCTATCATCATCAGTTGATAAATAATTCATCTTAATCTTTGGATTATCTTTAATATTTTTACTTACAATATTAATTTCTCCTCTACTTGTTGGTCTAATATTTGCAACTGTTGGAGTAATTCCTTCAAAATCATGGAGTTTTGTTGCTCCTAAAATATCTGTACTAATGGGCTGTACATGGAATTGTAGATTTGGAGTTTCTCTAGAACTATCACTTTTAGCAAAACCACATACCTGACTTGCTCCCATAGTCATTGGTCCACTTTGATTAAAGATATATTCTAATCCAATTAAAAATTTTCCAAAAAGACTATTAATTTTATTATTCAAAGATTTTAAATTTTTAACTTTATATACCGGTCTAAACATTAAGTGGTCTTGTAAATTTTTACCAACTCCTTTAAGATTTTTTATTAAATCTATCCCAATTTTACTTAATTTATCACCATCGCCAATTCCAGAGACTTGTAAGATATGAGGCGATCCAATTGAGCCTGCACTTAATATAATTTCTTTGTTAACAGAAATTTTAATCAAATTTTCTCCAATAAAGTATTCAATACCTGAAGCTTTTTTACCTTCAAAATTAATCCTTTGAACATGAGCATTAGTTATTATCTTTAAATTCGATCTTTTTTTTGCAGGATTTAAGTAACCTTTTGCTGAGCTATATCTTAATTTCAATCCTAATTTATTAAAAGTTGTAGTAAATTGAAAAAAACCAACGCCAAAATTATCACCTGTATTAAAATCATTTACCTTAGGAATACCTTTTTCTTCTGCTGCATTTATAAATTCATCAAGCATTTTTAGTTTAATTTTTTTATTTGCAACCATGATTGGACCTTCATCACTATGAAATTTGCCTTTACCTAGCTCATTGTTTTCTGATTTTATAAAGTACGGTAATACATCATCCCATCCCCAACCTTTGTTACCTTGCTGACGCCAATTATCGTAATCATTACTTTGACCCCTTATCCACAACAAGCCATTTATTGATGAACTGCCTCCTAATGTTTTACCTCTAGGATATCTTATAGACCTGTTATTCATCGTCTCATCTTTTTCTGTACGAAAACACCAATCTACTTTTGGATTATGCATTGTCTTATAATAACCAACGGGTATATGTATCCATGGATAATTATCTTTTCCACCAGCCTCTAACAGTAAAACTTTATTTTTAGGATTTTTTGATAATCGATTAGCTAAAACACAACCAGCTGAGCCTGCTCCAATAATAATGTAATCAAAATTTTCCATAATCACTTTGGGTTTATTTTTATACTGAATTTGTCATTTTTACTAGGTTTATTGAGATATTTGGTTCTTGTATCGTTATAAGATTTTTGTCAGAATTAGTTTTTTAAAAATAACTTAAGAGAGGGAAATTATGAAAAAAATTATTTCAATCTTGTTTACCGCTTTTTTAGTTTTTGGTTTCGTATCAAACGCTAGCGCTAAAACATTGAAATGTCAGACCGTTCTTAATACTAAAGCAGATGAAGTTAAAATGCTTAAAGACTTCACTGATACTGTAACAGCTTTAACTGATGGATCTTTAAAATTTGAAATTTTACCAGCAGGAGCAGTTGTTGGAGTTAAAGAAACTTTGGATGCGGTTGACAAAGGTTTAATTGACTGTGGATTTGCTTGGACACACTATTGGTCAGGTGATCACCCAGCAGCTATGTTATTTGGTTCACCTGTAGCAGGTGGTGGAGTAGGTATAGATAACTTAGCATTTCTATCATGGTTCCAATATGGTGGTGGTAAAGAACTTTACGACCAATTATGGAAAGAAATGGGAAGAGACATCAAAGGATTTATGCTACAACCAGTTGGACCAGAAGCTTTAGGTTGGTTTCCAAAACCAATTAAAGATATGGCTGACTTTAGAAAATATAAATTCAGAACTCCTCCAGGAATTCCAGGACAAACTTACAAAGACATTGGTATAGCATCTGTTGCTATGGGTGGTGGTGATATTTTACCAGCACTTGAAGCAGGTACTATTGATGCAGCTGAGTGGTGTTGTCCAAAACCAGATTTAACGTTTGGTTTTCAAAAAGTCTTAAAACATTACTACTTACAAGGATTACACCAAGTTGTAGTTAATGCAGACTTTTACATAACTGGAAAAACTTATAATGCAATGACGGCTCACGAGAAAAAATCTCTTGAAGTTGCTGCTAATGCATCACTAGCAAAATCTTTAAGCTACAGAATTTACGAAAACGGTAAAGCTTTACAAGAGCTTACTACTAAGCATGGGGTTAAATTAGAAGATACTCCATCTGATTATTTCGTAGAATATATGGCTGCAGCAAAAGCTACTTTAAATAAAAATGCTGAGAAAAACGCATTTTTCAAAAAAGTATATGACTCTATGAAAGAGTTTGCTGATGTTGCTGTTCCTTTCTGGAGCGGTGCTCAAATGTCAAATGCTAAGCTTGGAATGGCTCACGCAGCGACTTTGAAGTAAAAAAGTAATAACTTTTAAATTTAATAAGAGCGGACTTTACAGTCCGCTCTTTTTGTTTAAAATTCCTTTATGTCAGACAAACAATCAAACTTTGATATATCAGATGAAATGATTGCTGAGAGGCGAGGGACCTCTAATAAAATGCCTGAAAATATGCCATCATGGATGGCAAATACTATATTAAGAATAGATAAATTTAGTAAAATCGTTGGAAATATAGTTTGTTGGATTTTAATTCCATTAATTTTTGCAATGACTTACGAAGTCATTGCTCGAAAATTATTTTTAGCTCCTACAATTTGGGCTTACGATATAAGTAGATTTCTTTATGGTGCATTATTTATGCTAGGTGCAGCTTATGCTCTATCAAAAGGAGTTCATATTAGAGCAGATTTTTTATATAGAAATTTTAAAACTAAGACACAGGGTTTAATAGATTTTTGGTTATATATTTTATTTTACTTTCCAGGATTGCTTGTTTTTCTATACATGACAATCGGTTTTGTTGAAGAGTCTATTAGAAGAGGTGAAAGAGGCATGGATACTACTTGGATGCCTTTTATGTGGCCAATTAAAACATGCTTATTGGTTGGAATAATCTTTTTATTAATTCAAGGTGTATCAGAATTATTAAAAAGTTATTGGGCAAGTAAAAAAGGTGAATGGCCAGGGGAAAATAAATGATCGCAGAGTTAATTGATCCAGCAATATTAGGTTTTATTTTAGTTGGTGTAATGTTGTTTGCAATATTTGTTGGTTTTCCAATTTCATTCACATTAATTTTTTTAGGATTTGTTTTCGGATATTTAGGATTTGGAAAATTAGTTTTTTATTTAATGACGCTACAATTTTCCATGGTAATGACCGAACAAACCCTAGCAGCAGTTCCGCTATTTGTATTTATGGGTATAATGATGGAACAAGCTGGTTTAATGGAAAGATTATTTTCAGCTTTTCAATTAATGCTGGCTAAAGTTCGAGGCTCTTTATATTACGCTGTTTTATTTGTCTCAGTTATATTCGCAGCTGCAACAGGAATTGTTGGTGCCTCAGTTACAATTTTAGGAATTATGGCTGCAAAATCAATGAACCGTTCAAGTTACAATGTGAGACTTGCGGCTGGAACTATAACTGCTGGTGGAACTTTGGGAATATTAATCCCACCAAGTATAATGTTAGTTGTGATGGGTCCTATTATGGAAATTCCAGTTATTGACTTATTTGCAGCTGCAATTTTTCCTGGAATTTTATTAGCAACATTGTACGCAGCCTATACTACAATCAGATGTATGATGAATCCTGAGCTTGGGCCACCTTTACCAGAAGATTTGAGGGCCACAAGTATGAAAAAAGTTTGGATTGAGTTTTTCTTAGGTTTAGTACCTCCAGCGGCTCTAGTATTTGCAGCACTAGGAAGTATTTTGTTAGGATTTGCTACTCCAACAGAGGCAGCAGGATGTGGAGCAATGGGAGCGCTTCTATTATCGCTGGCTTACAAAAAATTAACCTTACCTAAATTACAAGAGGCTTTAGTTAAAACTTTGGAGATCACAGCATTAATTATGGTATTAGTTGCGGCCTCAAATTTTTTTGGAGCAGTTTTTGCTAGATTAGGCACTCCAACATTATTAACCGAATTTTTATTGGGTTTAGAAATGAACAAATATTTAATATTAGGTATGATAATGATAATGATTTTTTTACTTGGCTGGCCATTAGAATGGGTTCCTATTGTTATGATTATTATTCCTATTATTTTACCTTTAGTAGAAGCTTTAGGTTTTAATTTAACTTGGTTTGCGATCCTAGTAGCTGTTAACCTTCAAACCGCCTGGTTATCACCTCCAGTTGCATTATCTGCATATTTCTTGAAAGGAGTTGTGCCTGAATGGGACTTAAAAGATATATACCTGGGTATGATGCAATTTATGGTTCTTCAGATAATTGGCTTAATTATAATAATAATTTTTCCTAAAATTGTACTTTGGCTACCTTCCGTCTTATATGGACAGTGATTTATATATGAATAATATATAAAGGTGAGTCTCAATAAAGAAAAAATTGAATTATCTAACTGGGAGCTAGTTTCTGTAAACCCAAATAGCAAAAATTGGAATTGGACAGATATTTTTTGTTTTTGGTCTGTTGGCACCCAAAGTATAATTTCTTTTGCACTAATAAGTTCACTTTATCTTCTTTATGATTTGAATTTTTATGAAGTATTTTTTGGTACAATTATAGCATCTTTGTTAATTTGTTTTTTATCAAGTATTGTTGGATCACCATCTCAAAAACATGGCATACCTTTTCCTGTATTTTTAAGAATATCTTCAGGTTATTTAGGTGCAAAATATATTTCACTATTACGAGGAGTTGTTGGAATATTTTTTTTTGGAGTTCAAACTTATTTTATATCAAGGTCAATAGGTTACCTAATAAGAATTTCCCTTTTTAATATAGATAGCAATTTATTAAATAACGATATTTTTTTAATATTTTTTATGAGTATGAATTTAATAGATTGGATAGCTTTATTACTAACGTTGTTTTTACAATATTTTCTATTTAGCAGGGGACAAAAGTTGATTAGAAATATTATAAATTTTTCTGCATTATTTGTTTACTTTGGTCTTTTTTTATTTTTTGTAATTTTTTTAGCAGAGTCTGATTATTATGTGACAGATACACTTATTAGCCAACTTAATATAGTTAATGGTTTAGAAAACTTTAGAATGAAAAACACTCTAGGGGTTACAGGAACTTTTTTTGCTTATTATTCTATTTTAATTCTCAATTTTGGAGATTACTCTAGATATGTAAAAAATTATTCTGAATTACTAAAAGGTAATATAAGTTTAGTTTTAACCTCAATAATTTTTTCTTTTTTCGCATTATTTATTGTGACAGGATCTGATATATATTTTAAAACTAACTCTATAGAAATAAATAACCTGTTAACGAACCCAACAGATATTATTGGTAAAATAAACAATACTTACTTAACAGTTTCAGTTTTAATATTTATTTTAATCGCTTCATTATCGTCTAATTTAATTGCGAATTATATACCTTCTCAAAACGTTATATTAAATTTTTTACCAAAAAAAATGACATTAAAAACCTCTGGTCTATTCATAATATTTCTTGGTTTATTTGTTGCATTTTTATGGACACCTTTTTTTAGTCAAAATGGATCACTCTCGATTATAGATACTTTAGCCTGTTTTTTTGGACCTATATTTGGTGTTATGACAATTGATTACTACTACATAAAAAAAAAACAAATAATCAATAGCGATATTTTTTTTGCGAGACAAGAAAGTGTCTATATGTATTCAAAAGGCTGGAATTATAAGTCAGTATACTCAATATTAATTGGAACAGTTTTCGCATTTACAACTATTTGGAATTTTAGTTTTAATAATTATGAATCTTTCTCTTGGATAATAGGTTTAATCGTTTCAAGCATTATTTATTACTTATTAGCTAGTGAACAATGAATAAATTCGATTTAAAAAAAAGAGCAGCAATAGTTACAGGAGGAGCTCAAGGTTTTGGTTTAGATATAGCAAAAAGATTTCTTAAATCTGGAGCAAGAGTAATTATTTGGGACAATGACGAAAATGAGCTTAAAAAGCTTGAAAAAAAAATTAAAAATAAAAATTTACTTAAACAAATGGTTGACGTAACAGATCCTGAAAACGTTGAAGATGCTGTTAAAAAAATCACTAAAAATATTAAAATTGATATATTGGTTAATAGTGCTGGTATTACTGGTTCTACTACTGAGCTGTGGAAGTACGATTATGAAGAATGGAAAACAATTGTTGATATAAATTTACACGGAACTTTCAATTGCTGTAAGGCAGTAGTTCCACATATGATAAAAAAAAATTATGGGAGAATAGTTAATATAGCTTCAGTTTCTGGAAAAGATGGTAACGCAAAGGCTAGCGCATATAGTTCCTCAAAAGCAGGCGTTATTGCTCTTACAAAATCTCTGGGAAAGGAATTAGCAAATAAAAATATAGCTGTTAATGCAGTTACACCAGCAGGCGCTAAAACAAGGATTTTAAATCAAATGTCTAAGGAACATGTAAAAAGAATGCTTTCAAAAGTTCCAAGAGCAAGATTTCTTAAATTAAATGAGCTTTCATCAATGGTATGTTGGCTTTCATCTGATGAAAACTCTTTTTCCACCGCCGCAGTATTTGACATTAGCGGCGGCAGATCTACATATTAATTTATTTAATTTTAGGTTTTTCAATAGGCAACATAGTATTTTCCAGTTTATACAAACTATCCTCATTAGCGATGACAGGTGCCAAAATAATTATTGACCAATAAATTAGAAGCATAAAGATTGATATTAATTTCAAAGTTTCTCTCCATTAATTATACAATTTTTCTTATTAATTTTTTGATCAAAGTTATCTAAATTTTCATTGTTGATAATCCATACAAAAGATTTTTCGTAAGTATTATCTTCAGCTAATTTAGTACATTTCTTGCCAAGTTTAACTGAGTGTGTTGAGCAACCAGTTAGAACTAATAACAATATAAGGGGTATTAAAAGTTTCATAAGTCTTAATTAACTTTAAATAATGAATTTCGAATGTCTGAAAAATGTCAAAAGTAAGATTTTCAAATTATTTGAATTTTTTTTTATTTAGGTTATAGCTTCCTTGAATGAAAAAATTTATAATATTAATTATCTCGATTTTCTTTTTTACCAATGTATATGCAGAAAATTTAGAAATATTTTTATTTAATGATAAGGAGCTAGATACCTTAAAGGTAAGAAAAATTAGAGGTGCTAAAAACCTCACCAATTACAGCCTCGGTAATAACGATAAAGGTAATTTTTTGAGAGCTGAAGTTGAAGATGGAGGATCAGGTTTAGGAAAAGAAGTTTCAGTGGATCTCAATAAAACTCCTTTTTTAAATATTACTTGGAAAATTGAAAAAGACTTGAGTGGCATTAATGAGAAATCAAAAAAAGGTCATGATTTTGCAGCAAGATTTTTCGTAGTCAAAAAAACTGGGCTAACACCGCTTTCAAATAAAGCGATAAACTATGTTTTTTCAAGTAATGAAGAAATCGGAGACTTTTGGACTAGCCCTTATACTAAAAGCTCGATTGACTACGTGATATCATCAACCAAAAATAACTTAAATGAATGGGTTACAGTGAAAACTAATGTTAAAGAGGATTATAAAAAATTGCATAATTTAGATGTCGATATATTAGATGGTGTTGCAATAATGGCTGACACCGATCAGTCAAAAAAACTATCTATTTCTTATTTTCAAAATATATATTTTTCAGTTAATTAATAGATTTAAAATGCACGAATTTAATTATAAATTGAAAGTTTTTTATGAAGATACTGATGCAGGTGGTGTTGTATATTATGCAAATTATCTAAAGTTTTTTGAAAGAGCAAGAACAGATGCAATTTCTAATATTGGTTTGAGTAACAAAAAATTATTAGATGAATATGGAGTTTTTATAATAGTTAAATCGTGTAATGTTGAGTACTTAAAACCTGCTAAGCTTGAGGATCAACTCGAGATTAAATCAAGTATAATTTCTACATCTAATACATCTTTTAGAATGAAGCAAAAAGCATTCAGAGATCAAGAATTAATTACAGATTGTGAAATTCACTTAGTAATAGTTGACAAAAATGGTAGGCCCACAAAAATTCCTGATATATTGAAAGAAAAAATTATAATTAATTAAAATCTTTAATTTTTTGGAATAATCGAACCATTTTTTTTTCATTAATTCTACCAGTATTAACATTCCTAGGACTAGGATGATAACAACCAACCATCTTTATACCATTTTTAAGGCTATAAACTTTTCCGTGACCAAACTTAATTTTTTGATTAAGATTTATTTTTTTTTTATAAAAGTATTTACAAGCATCAAATGCAATTTTTCCAAGACAGACAATAACTTTTAAGTTTTTAAGTAGCTCAATTTCATTATTAAAAAAATTTGAACAATTATCTAGTTCTTTTTTCAATGGTTTGTCCTCTGGAGGAACACATTTTAAAGCAGCTGTTATGTATGCATTTTTAAGTTTTAGACCATCATTAATATGATCCGAGTTAATTTGATTAGAAATATTTGCTTTAAATAAACATTTGTACAAAAAATCTGAAGATTTATCTCCTGTAAAAACTCTTCCAGTCCTTGTGCCTCCATGAGCAGCCGGAGCTAAACCAACAAATAACATTTCACCGTTTATATCACCAAAACCTGTAATAGGTTTTCCCCAATATTGTTCATTAATATACTGTTTCCTTTTTTTTTTTAATATTTTTTTTCTAAATTTAATCAAACGAGTACATGACCTACATTTTATTATTTTGTTATTTAGCTGAGATATATTATTACTCATAATGTGAAATACATTAATTTAATTATATTTTTTTTTCTATCAATTTTTTTTACCCCAGTTTTATCTGATGAAAATATTGTTAATCGTATAAAAGAGGGAAATAAAATTATTTTTATAAGGCATTCACTAGCACCTGGCAGTGGAGACCCACACAATATAAATTTAGATGACTGTGACACACAAAGAAATTTAAGTATTGAAGGGATAAGTCAATCAAAAAATATTGGAATTTTTTTTGCAAGTAATAATATTAAAGTCGATAACGTTCTTTCAAGTGAGTGGTGCAGATGCAAAGATACTGCTTTTTACGCATTTACAAATTACAATACTTTCGATGCACTTAATTCTTTTTATGATCAGAAGTTCTATAAAAATAAAAAAAAACAAATAAAAAAATTAAAAAAGTTTATTAAAAATTGGGATAAAGACTCTAACTTAATTTTGGTAACACACTATGTCGTTATTTTAGAATTATTAGGAGTTAGTAGCGGTTCTGGCGAAATTATAGTGTCAAATAAAGATTATGAATTAATTAATAGAATTCAGATTGATTAATTATTTAAAGTTCAAATATATAAAACTTTTTATTATTTCGTAAGAAATTAACAAACCATCTTTTATTACATTTACCTTTTTTTTACCATCATATCTCTTTCTTTCAAACATTTCTAAATCTATATAAGTATGTTTATTTTTTTTTACTTTCACAGGTAGTTCGATACACAATTTAAAATCACTGTTAATTAACTTCAAATTATTAAATTTACCAACATTACAAAGCACATATGTAAATAAAATATCTGACAATTTAATACCTAGTATGAACCTTGTAATAAAAGTAAATATTTTATTTCCGATAAAAGTAATGATATCATCATCATCACTACCTCCTGAGCCTTTGTATCTACTTCCAAAAATAAAATCATTACTCTTAGACAATCTAATTAATTCCTCTAAATATTTTGGGTCAAATGAGTGGTCAGCATTATATATACAACCAAAATTGTTTTTGGCATTTTTAAATCCTTCTATTATTGCTGACCCATATCCCTTTTGATTTTGAATTATTAATTTACAATTAAATTTCTTTACAATAGGTATAGAGTTATCTATCTCACTATCTACAACCACAATTATTTCATCAACAAATTTATTATTTTTTACTTCTTCAAGAACAGCCCCTAAAGACTCAACCTCATTTTTTGCTGGAATTATTAAGGATATTTTGTCACTCATTAATTTTTATAGGAATTTTGATTAATTTTCCTCTTTATTTTTTTCAACAAATATTAAAGCAACTAAGAACAATGCTGTCCAAAACATAGCTATTAGTCCTTTTTTAATACTAGTTTCAGAACCCCAAATATCTAAAAATAAAGCACCAAATATTATTCCTAAGATATACAATATCACGACATGTTTTATTTTAAACATTAGACAGAATTTTCCTTTTTTTTTCTATTGAAATACCATTTTCACATTTAAATTTATATGACTCCTCAAAACTTTGTAGTTGCCATCCTTTCATTCTAGATCTTATCTCTTTTAAATTCTCTAATTTCCATTCTTCATCAGTATTTTTGTCTTTCCATTTAATTTTTTCTTCAGAATTTCTTGCACAACCATAACAATATCCAGAAATTGGATCGGTTTTGCAAATACTAATACATGGCGAAACAATCATAAATTTACTGCATTATTTATCGCATAAATATTCTAATTGGACAATTTTAATCTATCATATATAAGTCATTTAAAAATTGGGCGAGTGGCGGAATTGGTAGACGCGTTGGTCTTAGGAACCAATATGGCAACATGTGAAGGTTCGAGTCCTTTCTCGCCTACCATAGTACTATGAAAGTAACAGTAGAAAATAAAAAAAATTTAGTAAAAAATTTAAAAGTTTTAATTGATAAAACTACCATCAATAAAGAACTAGAACAAAGATACGAGCAAATTAAAAAAGATGTTGTCCTCAAAGGATTTAGACCTGGCAAAGTTCCCACTGAAATAATTAAAAAACAATTTGGGAAAGCAGTTTATGGAGAGGTGATAGATAAAATTTTAAAAGAAAGCTCAACAAAAGCTATAAATGACAAAAAAATAAAACCTGCACTACAGCCAAAAATAGATCTTAAAACATTTGGTGAGGGAAAAGATTTAGAATATACTATAAGCGTTACAGAGTTTCCTGAAGTTAAATTAGAGTCACTTGATAAAATCAAGTACGATGAGTATGAAATAAAAATCAATGAGTCAGAGATAAATAACAGAATTAAGGAAATAGCCAAAAGTCAAAAAAATTTCATTGAAGTTGATCCATCAAAAGTAGCAAATGAGGGAGATCTTATTTCATTTGACTATAAGGCTACAGTAGATGGAAATCAATTTGAAGGTAATGAAGGAAAAAATACGCAATTAGAAATTGGAAAAGATTTGTTTATTAAAGGTTTTGATAAACAACTAATTAAATCAAAAAAAGGTGATGAAATAAAAGTAGATGTGACCTTACCTGAAAACTTTCCAAAAAAAGAGTTAATTGGGAAAAAAGGAGTTTTTATCTGTAAAATAAATTTTGTTAAAAAACCAAAAGAGGTTGAAGTAAATGATGAATTTGCAAAAACCCTTGGTGCTAAAGATTTAAATGATTTAAAAAAAATTATATCAAAGCAAATAAATGAAGAGTTTAAAAATTCTTTAAACTTGATATCAAAAAATCAAATCCTAAAAGGGTTAGAGCAAATTAAAGTTGGAGATCTACCTCAAACACTAATAGATGAGGAAGTTAAATTATTAGGTCAAGGTCAAACTGAGGATGATTTAAAAAAAAATAAAACTAATTTAGAAAAAAATGCCTCAAAAAGAATTAAACTTGGTTTAGTTTTAAATGAAATTGGAGAAAAAAATAAAATTAAGGTAGATCCTGAAGAAATTCAATCAGAAATACAAAAACAACTAAGCATGATGCCAGGCCAAGAAAAAATTATTATGGATTATTATAAAAAAAACCCTTCAGCTTCAGCAAGTCTTAGAGGAACACTTTATGAAGAAAAAATAATTAATTTTATCAAGTCAAAAGCAAAATCAAATAAGAAAATTTTAGATAAAAAAGAAGCAGAAAAAATTATTAAAGCTGAAAACGAAAAAAATATAGAAGAACAAAAGAAAATTATGAAAGCTTCATCTGTGCTCAAAGACAATATCAAAACTAAAAAAAAAGAGAATAAAGCCCCAATTAAGAAAAAAACAAAAAAAGTTAGCAAAAAGTAATTACAAGTTGTATAAGTGAATGATTCGATATTATGAGCTTTAAAATACCAGAACACATGAATAATTTAATACCGATGGTAGTAGAACAATCATCAAGGGGAGAGAGAGCTTATGATATCTATTCAAGGCTTCTCAAAGAACGAATTATTTTTTTGGTTGGGCCAATAAATGATAATGTCGCTTCTTTAATAACTGCGCAACTTCTATTTTTAGAATCTGAGAATCCAAAAAAAGAAATTTTTTTATATATTAATAGTCCAGGTGGCTTAGTAACTGCTGGTCTTGGTATATATGATACAATGCAATATATTAAACCCGAGGTCTCAACATTATGTATCGGGCAAGCAGCATCAATGGGATCTTTTCTGTTAGCTGCTGGACAAAAAGGTAAAAGATTTTCTTTACCAAATTCTAGAATAATGGTTCATCAACCTTCAGCAGGTTTTCAAGGTCAAGCAACTGATATTGAAATACATGCAAATGAGGTTTTATCATTAAAAAAAAGATTAAACGAAATTTATTCAAAACATACCGGAAAGAATGTGGACGAAATAAAAGAGGCATTAGAGAGAGATAATTTTATGACACCAGATAATGCTAGAGATTTTGGCTTAATTGATCAAGTGGTAGAAAAAAGAAAGTAGTTTTCCACTATATCTAGACAGAATTAAATTCAAAACTTGATACATAGACTCATTATATAATAGAATAATTTAATTGATTCGTTTTATAAATTATGAGTAATAATAAAAATATTTTGTACTGTTCTTTCTGTGGCAAAAGCCAACATGAAGTAAGAAAATTAATTGCTGGTCCAACTGTATTTATTTGTGATGAATGTGTTGAGCTTTGTATGGACATAATCAAGGAAGAAAACAAAGATACATTTGTTAAACATCAAGACGGATTGCCATCACCAAAGCAAATTTGTTCAGTTTTAGACGATTATGTAATCGGACAGAGTTTAGCAAAAAAAGTTTTGTCTGTAGCAGTTCACAATCACTACAAAAGATTAAATTACGAAAGCAAAACTAGTAAAAACGTAGAATTAGCGAAATCAAATATACTTTTGATCGGTCCAACGGGATGCGGTAAAACTTTATTGGCTCAAACTTTAGCGAGAATTTTGGATGTACCATTTACTATGGCAGACGCAACAACTTTAACAGAAGCTGGTTATGTAGGTGAAGACGTAGAAAATATTATTTTAAAACTTTTACAAGCAGCAGATTATAATGTTGAAAAAGCACAAAGAGGAATAGTCTACATTGATGAAGTAGATAAAATTAGTAGAAAATCTGAGAATCCTTCTATTACTAGAGATGTCTCTGGTGAGGGAGTACAGCAAGCTCTATTAAAAATAATGGAAGGTACGATTGCTAGTGTGCCCCCGCAAGGTGGTAGAAAACATCCACAACAAGAATTTCTTCAAGTAGATACAACAAATATACTGTTTATTTGTGGAGGAGCATTTGCAGGTCTTGATAAAATCATATCTCAGAGAGATAAGGGATCGTCAATTGGCTTTGGTGCTAAAGTTAAATCTATTGACGAAAAAAAAGTTGGTGAATGGATAAAAAATTTAGAGCCAGAGGATTTATTAAAGTACGGATTAATTCCAGAATTTATTGGAAGACTTCCAATCACAGCAACTTTGGATGATTTAGATGAGAAATCTTTAATTAAAATTCTTCAAGAGCCAAAAAATTCATTAATAAAGCAGTACCAAGAATTATTTAAACTAGAAGGCACAAAATTAACATTCAAGGATAATGCTATAAAAGAAGTTGCTTTAAAAGCAATAAATAAAAAAACTGGAGCTAGAGGATTAAGATCGATTCTTGAAAGTGTTCTATTAAAAACAATGTTTGAATTACCAAGCATGGAAAATGTAAGTGAAGTCATAGTTGATATTGGATCTGTAAAAGGTGAATCTCAACCCATTGTGGTTCATTCCAAAAATAATAAAGATAAAGAAAAATCAAAGACGTCTGCTGCGTAATATTGCGCTTAATAAAGCACAAAAAACTATTGCAATATTGTCTTTAATATCCATATACTAATGTATGGAAGTAAAATTTAATTCTGCATTGTTGCCACTAAGAGATATAGTAGTATTTCCAAGCATGGTTATTCCATTGTTTGTTGGAAGAGACAAATCAATTACTGCTCTGAATGAGGTAATGAAAAAAGATAAAAAAATTATCTTAGTTACCCAAAAAAATTCTGAAGTAGATGATCCTAAAAAAAATGACGTTTTTTCATATGGTTGTGAAAGCAATATACTTCAACTTTTAAAATTACCTGATGGTACTGTCAAGGTATTAGTTGAAGGTATCTCAAGAGTTAAAATAAACGAATTTGACGATAAAAAAAATTTTATTTTATGCAGTTATGAAAAAATAAATGATTTAAATGAAAAAACAGAGGATTTAATGCCACTAGCATTAACCTCGATTAAAAAATTAGAGAGACTTACATCAATAAATAAAAAAATTTCTAACGAAACTATAAATAATATTAAATTGTTAAAAGATCCATCTAAAATAGCTGATAACATTGCTTCACACTTGAACACTAGCATATCTGAAAAACAACAAGTTTTTGAAACTTTAGATGTAAAAAAAAGGATTAATCTAATTAACAAAATAATGGAAAATGAAACAAGCATTATTGGTGTTGAAAAAAGAATTAGAGGAAGAGTTAAAACACAAATGGAAAAGACTCAAAGAGAATACTATTTAAATGAACAGCTTAAAGCTATCCAAAAAGAACTTGGTGAAATTGAAGACGGAAAAGATGAAACTTCAAATTTAAATAAATCAATTTTGAAAGCTAAAATGCCAAAAGAAGTAGAAAAGAAATGTATGTCAGAATTAAAGAAACTAAAAAATATGAGTCCAATGTCTGCAGAAGCAACAGTTGTAAGAAACTATCTGGATTGGATGATAGATATTCCCTGGTTTAAAAAAGATAAAGTTGATATAGATTTAAATAAAGCTCTAAAAATCTTAGACGAAGACCATTTCGGTCTAGAAAAAGTTAAAGAGAGAATTATTGAATTTTTAGCTGTTCAAAAAAGAATGAATAAAATCAAAGGTCCAATTTTATGTTTAGTTGGACCACCAGGAGTTGGCAAAACATCTTTAGGTAAATCAATTGCCAAAGCCACAAATCGACAATTTGTTAGAATGTCTTTGGGTGGCGTTAGAGATGAAGCAGAAATAAGAGGTCATAGAAGAACTTATATTGGTTCATTACCTGGTAAAATTATACAAATGATGAAGAAAGCTGGAACTAAAAATCCTCTTTTTTTATTAGATGAGATTGATAAAGTTGGAAACGATTATCGTGGAGACCCATCTTCTGCGTTACTAGAGGCACTTGATCCTGAGCAGAACACTTCTTTTAATGATCATTATTTAGAAGTAGACTACGATTTATCTGATGTATTATTTGTAACAACTGCAAACACATTAAATATTCTGCCGCCATTATTAGATCGTATGGAAGTCATTAGAATACCTGGGTACACGGAGGATGAAAAAATTAACATAGCAAATAAATATTTACTACCAAAACAAATTAAAGATAATGGAGTTAAAGACGGAGAGATGGAATTGGATGATGGTACTATAAAAGATGTAATAAGGTATTATACTAGAGAGTCAGGTGTAAGAAATTTAGAAAGAGAGATATCAAAGATTTCAAGAAAAGTTGTAAAGAAAGTCGTTAATAATGAATCTCAAAAAGTAGAAGTCAATAGTGAGAATTTACCTGATTTTCTAGGAGTAAGAAAATTCAAGTTTGGAGAATTAGAAGATCAAGATAAAGTAGGTGTTGTAACTGGACTTGCTTGGACAGAGTTCGGCGGAGAAATACTTAAAATAGAAACAGTTAACATGCCGGGCAAAGGAAGGATGCAAATTACAGGAAAATTAGGTGATGTAATGCAAGAATCTGTAAAAGCAGCAAAATCTTATGTAAGATCTAAATGTTTAGAATTTGGTATCATTCCACCAACTTTTGAAAAAAAAGATTTTCATATACATGTGCCTGAAGGCGCAACACCTAAAGATGGACCCTCTGCAGGAATAGCAATGGTTACCTCAATTGTATCATCAATAGCTAAAATTCCAGTTAACAAAGATGTAGCAATGACTGGTGAAGTTACAATTACTGGTCAAGTTTTACAAATAGGTGGATTAAAAGAAAAATTACTTGCAGCACATCGTGCAGGAATAAAGCATGTATTAATACCGAAAGACAATAAAAAAGATTTAATTGATATACCTAAAAAAGTTATTAGCGATATAAAAATTACAACTGTTGAAACTGCTGATGAAGTTTTAAAAATTGCTTTAACTAAGGAACTTAAACCGACGCAATGGGTTGAAGTTAATAAGCTTTCAGAAAATAAGAAAAGTGAAAAAACGCCTGCAAGTATACAGTAATTTACAATTTACATTTAAATAACACTAATGTAATACTACATCTCTTTTGTGGGCGGTTAGCTCAGTTGGTAGAGCATCTCGTTTACACCGAGGGGGTCAAAGGTTCGAGTCCTTTACTGCCCACCAAAAGAAAAAAATTAGGTTATAAGGGGGTGTAGCTCAGTTGGTTAGAGCGATCGCCTGTCACGCGATAGGTCGCGGGTTCGAGTCCCGTCACTCCCGCCATGAATGATAACTATTATCAATTGCTCAAATAAATAGTAAATAAGCCCAGAAAAACGTGACGTAACTGCACTTTCAATTAATTAAAAAGCTTATATATAAATGAGTATGTACATAGATTTTTTAAATAATTATTTAACGATAATTATTTTTTTAGGAATATCATTAATATTTAGTTTAGGCTTTATAGTTTTAAACTTACTTGCATCACCTAAAAATCCAGACCCTGAAAAATTATCCGCGTACGAATGCGGCTTTGAGCCTTTTAATGACTCCAGGATGGAGTTTGATATTAGATTTTACCTAGTTGCAATATTATTTATAATTTTTGATCTTGAAATAGCTTTTCTATTTCCTTGGGCTATCACTCTTGGAAATATAGGCATTTTTGGTTTTGTTTCTATGATGATTTTTTTATCAATACTTACAGTTGGATTTATATATGAATGGAAAAAAGGTGCACTAGATTGGGAATGAATTAAAATATATGAAAAATGAAAATCAGATACCAGAGGAATTTAGAGAACTAGCAAAAAATTTTGCTGATAAGGGTTTTATTACAACATCTTTAGATAACTTAATTAATTGGGCTAGGGCAGGGTCTTTACATTGGATGACTTTTGGTTTGGCATGTTGCGCAGTAGAAATGATGCAAACTTCAATGCCTAGATATGATTTAGAGAGATTTGGTGCAGCACCTAGAGCTTCACCAAGACAATCAGATGTTATGATTGTTGCTGGGACATTAACTAATAAAATGGCACCTGCTTTAAGAAAAGTTTACGACCAAATGCCGGAACCAAGATATGTTATATCAATGGGCAGTTGTGCTAATGGTGGAGGATATTATCATTATTCTTACTCTGTAGTTAGGGGATGTGACCGGGTGGTTCCTGTTGATATTTATGTTCCAGGTTGTCCACCATCTGCAGAGGCACTTTTATATGGAATAATGCAACTACAAAAAAAAATTAGAAACAAAGGTTCGTTAGAAAGATAATGAATTTAATTGATTTAGAAAAAAAAATTAATTCCGAATTAAATACAAAAATTAATTCTTCAAGTATTAACCATAATATTTTAAATATAAATATAAGCAAAGATACACTTGTTGATGTTTTGGCTTTTTTAAAAACTAATAGTTTCAGTAGATTTAGACAATTAATTGATATAACAGCTGTCGATTTTATTGGTAAAGAAAATAGATTCAGGATGGTATATTTGCTTTTAAGTCATGAATACAATTTAAGAATTAAGATATATTTTGATATTAACGAGAATGAATTTGTAAACTCAATAACCAAAATATTCCCATCTGCAAATTGGATGGAAAGAGAAGTCTTCGATATGTATGGCATTAAATTTAATGATCATCCTGACATGAGAAGAATTCTTACAGATTATGGTTTTGTTGGATATCCATTAAGAAAAGACTTCCCTTTAACAGGACATAAAGAGGTAAGATATAGTGAGGAAAAAAAAAAAGTTGTATATGAACCTGTAAAATTAGAGCAAAATTACAGAAATTTTGATTACTCAAGCCCTTGGGAAGGAACAAAATATTTAAAAAAAGAGGTTTCAAAAAAAGATGACTAAAGAAAAAAAAACTTTAAACCTTAATTTTGGACCTCAACACCCTGCAGCTCATGGAGTTTTAAGATTAATTTTAGAATTGGATGGAGAGGTTGTTGAAAAAGCAGACCCGCATATTGGATTACTTCACAGAGGAACCGAAAAATTAATTGAAAATAAAACTTATTCACAAGCAATACCATATTTTGATAGACTTGATTATGTTGCCCCAATGAACCAAGAACATGCTTTTGCACTAGCCATAGAAAAAATTATGGAAATTGAAGTACCAATAAGAGGGCAGTTCATCAGAGTAATTTTTTGTGAAATTGGTAGAATTTTAAGTCACATTTTAAATATAACTACACAAGCTTTAGATGTTGGAGCGTTAACGCCATCTTTATGGGGTTTTGAAGAAAGAGAAAAATTAATGGAATTTTATGAAAGAGTTTCAGGTTCAAGATTACATGCTAATTATTTTAGACCTGGAGGTGTTCATAAAGATTTACCGAGAGGGCTGGATAAAGATATATTAAATTTTTGTAATTCCTTCCCCAAAATTATTGATGACTTGGAAACTTTACTTACTGACAACAGAATCTTTAAGCAAAGGAATGTTGATATAGGAATAGTCTCAAAAGAAGATGCACTAGATTATTCATTTTCAGGAGTTATGTTGAGAGGCTCAGGTATTGCTTGGGATTTAAGAAAATCTCAGCCATACGATTGCTATGAACAAATTGATTTTAAAATTCCAATAGGGAAAAATGGTGATTGTTATGATAGGTACTTATGTAGAATTGAAGAAATGAGAGAAAGTGTAAAAATAATAAAACAATGTTTACAAAATATGCCTAAGGGACCTGTTAAAACTTTAGATAACAAAATTTCACCACCACCCAAAAAAGAATTAAAAGAGTCTATGGAAGCTTTAATACATCATTTTAAACTATTTACTGAAGGATACAGAGTTAAAAAAGATGAAATTTATACAGCTGTAGAAGCACCAAAAGGCGAGTTTGGTGTTTACCTGATTTCAGATGGATCTAGCAAACCTTACAAGTGCAAAATTAGAGCCCCAGGTTTTTCTCATTTACAGGCTATGGACTATTTAATTAAGGGTCATATGTTAGCAGATGTACCAGCTGTGCTTGGTTCTTTAGATATAGTTTTTGGAGAAATAGATAGATGAGTTTAAAAAAAGTAAACAAAATTCAACCAGATAATTTTGAATTTAATTCAAACAATTTAGACTTAGCAAAAAAAATTTTATCAAAATATCCAGCTGATAAGATGAAGAGTGCTGTGATGCCACTATTGTACTTAGCTCAAAAACAAAATGATAATTGGATACCTTTGTCTGCAATGAAATATATAGCAAAGTTTCTAGGCATGCCGTATATAAAAGTTTATGAAGTAGCTACATTTTACTCTATGTATAATTTGTCACCTGTAGGTAAATATTTTATTCAGGTTTGCACTACAACTCCATGCATGATAAGAGGAGCTTACAAACTAGTTGATGTATGTAAAAAAAAAATATCACAAAAAGAAAAAGAATTATCAAAAAATCAACAATGCTCCTGGGTGGAAGTAGAATGTCTAGGTGCGTGTATTAATGCGCCAATGGTACAAATTAATGATGAATATTATGAGGACCTTAATACTACAAAATTTTCAGAAATTATCGAGGACATGCTAAGTGATAAAAAACCAAAGTCTGGATCATATAGAGGTAGAATAAACTCTGAACCAGAAAATAACAGAATAACTTTATTAAATAATAAAAATGCTTAAAGACGAAGATAGAATATTTAAAAATTTATATAATGATCTAGGAGCTGATTTGATTTCTGCTAAGAAAAGAGGAGATTGGAAACAGACAGATGAACTAATATCAAAAGGAAGGGATTGGATAATAGATGAAATAAAAAAATCTGAGCTGAGAGGTAGAGGAGGAGCAGGCTTTCCAACAGGGTTAAAATGGTCTTTTGCTCCGAAAGAAGTTGGGACTAAACCTCATTATTTAGTTATCAATGCAGATGAGTCAGAGCCTGGCACATGTAAAGATAGAGATATTTTAAGATTTGAGCCACACAAATTACTAGAGGGCTGTTTGATTACATCTTATGCCGTAAATGCAAAAGTTTGTTACATTTATCTTAGAGGGGAGTATTTTCAGGAAGGATTAAAGTTACAGAAAGCTATAGATGAAGCATATAAAGATAATTTAATTGGCAAGAATTCTTGTAATTCTAAATGGGATTTAGACGTTTATATACATTATGGTGCAGGTGCATACATATGTGGTGAGGAAACAGCTCTTTTAGAAAGTATCGAGGGAAATAAAGGTCAACCAAGATTAAAACCTCCATTTCCAGCAATTGTTGGTTTGTACGGATGTCCAACAATAATAAATAATGTCGAAACTATATCAGTTGTCCCAACAATTTTAAGAAGAGGTGCAAAATGGTTTGCATCTTTAGGAAAGCCAAAAAATACAGGAACTAAAATTTTCTGCATATCTGGTAACGTAAATAGCCCATGTAACGTAGAAGAAGAAATGGGAGTAAAATTAAAAGATTTAATAGAAAAACATGCTGGAGGAGTTATTGGCGGATGGGAAAATCTTAAAGCAGTTATACCCGGTGGTTCATCAATGCCACTTTTGCCTAAGGAAATTTGTGAAAATATAACTATGGACTTTGACGCATTAATTGAAAATAAAAGCGGGCTAGGTACAGCTGGAATTGTAGTGATCAACAAAGATCAAGACATAATTAAATGTATGGCAAGAATTGCTAGATTTTATAAACATGAAAGTTGTGGTCAGTGTACTCCATGTAGAGAGGGATCTGGCTGGATGTGGCGTATCTTAGAAAGAATGTCTAAAGGAGAGGCATCAAGAGAAGAGGTAGAGATGCTATCTGACGTTACTAATCAAATCGAAGGACACACAATTTGTGCCTTTGGAGAAGGTTCTGCTTGGCCGGTGCAGGGATTATTAAGACACTTTAAAAAAGAAATTATTAAAAGAAACAATTTTAATCCATTAGTGAAATCTAATAAAAATATTCCTTATTTAGTTGATCAACATTTATTAGAAGAAGAAAATGCTAAAAGTTAAAGTAAATAACAAAGAAGTTCAGGTAGAGGAAGGGCTAACAGTTTTACAGGCATGTGAAAAAGCGGGTGCTGAAATTCCAAGATTTTGCTATCATGAAAAACTTTCCATTGCTGGAAATTGCAGAATGTGTCTTGTAGAAATAGAAAAATCTAGAAAACCAGTTGCATCTTGCGCAATGCCAGTCTCTGAGGGTATGAATATCAAAACTAACACCGAGTTGGTAGAAAAAGCTAGAAAGGGTGTCATGGAATTTCTTTTAGTTAATCATCCTCTCGATTGTCCAGTTTGTGATCAAGGTGGTGAATGTGATTTACAAGATCAATCAATGTTTTATGGAATTGATAAAACGAGATATAAAGAAAACAAAAGATATGTGCCTGAAAAATACATGGGCCCTTTAATAAAAACACATATGACAAGATGTATACACTGTACAAGATGTATACGTTTTGCAACAGAGATAGCAGGAGTAGAGGAGCTTGGTGCGATTGGCAGGGGTGAAGATATGCAAATTACAACCTATTTAGAAAAAACTATGGAGTCAGAATTATCAGCAAATGTAATTGATCTTTGTCCAGTTGGTGCTTTAACATCAAAACCATATGTTTTTGAAGCAAGACCATGGGAACTTAAAAAAACAGAGTCAGTTGATGTTATGGATGCTGTTGGATCTAATATCAGAATAGACACTTATGGATGGGAAGTAAAAAGAGTTTTACCAAAAATAAACGAGGATATAAATGAAGAATGGATATCTGATAAAACTAGATATGCATGTGATGGACTAAAAAATCAAAGATTAGACACACCTTTATTCAAAAAAAATGGTAAATTTGAAAAAATAGAGTGGAAGGATGCTAATGATATTTTAAAAAAAAAAATAGATGTAACTACTCCAGATAAAATTGCAGGTTTCACCGGAGATTTAACAAATATGGAAACAAGCTATTCTGCAAAAGAATTGTTTGGTAAAGTTTTTAAATCACCACATTTAGAATCAAGAACAAAAAATAATTTTGTAGATATAGAAAAAAGGCAAAACTATATATTTAACTCAAAAATAAAAGGTATTGATAAAAGTGATTTGATCATATTGATTGGTACAAATCCAAGATATGAGGCAACAATGTTAAATGCAAGAATAAGAAAAACATACAAAAAAAATAAATCAAAAATATATTCTTTCAATAATCTAGGTGATCTTACCTATCCATATGAGATATTAAATAACTCTACTAGCGAAATAAAAAAAATATTTGAAAATAATCATAAAATTTCAAAAGAAATAATAAATGCTAAATACCCGATCATAATTTTAGGTCATGAAATACTAAATTTACAGTCAGCTAAATTCATTTTTGAAGGTTTTCAGAGTTTTTTAAAAGATAATAATAAAATAAACGAAAATTGGAATTCTCTAAATATCTTAAACCTTAATGCTTCTTCTGTAGGCTCTTATGATCTTCAAGTCTTAAGTAATAATAATGATACTTTAGATAAATTAAAAAGTAATTTTTTTGATGTTATATTTTTATTTGGACAAGATGACCTAATATTTAAAAAGAAAAATGAATTTGTTATTTATATCGGTAGTCATGGAGATAGAGGAGCTGAAATAGCAGATCTTATCCTACCTGGTGCTGCATTTACTGAACAAGACGGTCATTACACAAACCTAGATGGGGAATTGCAGATGGCATTTAAGGCATCTTATCCTCCTGGTAAGGCAAAAGAAGATTGGCAAATAATTAATGCTATATCTCAAATAATTTGTGAAAAAAATTTATTTGATAATAAAAAAGATTTAATAAATTCAATGATAAGTTATTTAAATTCTAATAAAAAAAATAGTTTTAGTAGTTTTTTCAAAAAAGAATTTATAGATGAAAAAATTTTAGTTTATCCTATAGACTATTACTACTCTAATGTAATTGCTAGATCCTCTAAAACTATGATGGAATGTAGAAATCTGAGAAAAAGAGTAAACAAAACAGGTACCGAAGGTTAATATGGAATATTTACAAATTTTTTTTTCGGAAACTTATAAAATTGTTTTTTTATTAATTCCAGTGCTAGTGTCAGTAGCAATGATAGTTTGGTTAGACAGAAGAATTTGGGCTTTTGTTCAGAAAAGAAAAGGACCTAATGTTGTAGGTCCTTTTGGTTTATTTCAATCTTTAGCAGACGCAATGAAATACATTTTTAAAGAGATAATTATCCCAGCGAGCTCTAACAAAATCATATTTATTTTAGCACCTGTTGTAACTATGACACTCGCACTAGTAGCGTGGGCCGTAATACCTTTCAGTGAAAGTTATGTTTTAGCTGATATTAATGTAGGTATACTTTATTTATTTGCGATCTCTTCATTAGGTGTCTATGGTATTATCATGGGTGGTTGGGCATCAAATTCAAAATATCCATTTTTAGGGTCAATAAGATCAGCTGCACAAATGGTGTCCTATGAAGTATCAATTGGTGTAATTATAATTAATGTTTTACTCTGTGTTGGATCTCTAAACTTAGGTGATATTGTTTTGGCTCAAAAAAACATCTGGTTTATAATCCCATTATTTCCAATGTTTGTAATTTTTTTCATATCTGCACTTGCGGAGACGAATAGACCACCTTTTGATTTACCTGAGGCTGAAGCTGAACTTGTATCGGGCTATCAAACCGAATATTCTGGGATGATGTATGCAATGTTTTGGCTAGGTGAGTATGCAAATATTTTGTTAATGTGTGCTTTAGGCTCAATTCTATTTTTAGGAGGCTGGTTATCTCCGCTAAACATTTATCCTTTTATATTGATACCTGAACCAGTGTGGTTAATAATTAAAATTTTGTTATTATTTGTACTATTTGCTTTAGTAAAAGCTATAGTACCTAGATATAGATACGATCAACTTATGAGATTGGGTTGGAAAGTTTTTTTACCAATTTCTCTTATTTGGGTAGTATTAACTTCAGGATATTTAATGTATTTTGATTTATTACCAAGGAGTTAAAATTGAAATTTTCTAGATTTATTAAAACTGTCTTAATGTATGATTTTATAAGAGGGTTGTTGATTGCAATTAAAGAAATTTTTAAATCCAAAAAGACAATTAATTACCCTTTTGAGAAGGGTAAAATAAGCCCAAGATACAGAGGAGAACATGCTTTAAGAAGATACCCAAATGGTGAGGAAAGATGTATTGCATGTAAATTGTGTGAAGCAGTATGTCCAGCACAAGCTATTACAATAGAGTCAAAAGAGAGAGAGGACGGTAGTAGAAAAACAATAAGATACGATATTGATATGCTCAAATGTATTTATTGCGGTTTATGTGAGGAGTCGTGTCCTGTTGATGCAATAGTTCAAGGACCTAACTTTGAGTTTGCGACAGAAACTAGAGAAGAACTTTATTATACAAAAGATAAACTCTTAGAAAATGGAGACAGGTGGGAAAGTGTTTTAGCCGCAAATATAAAAGCAGATAGTCCTCATCGATAAAATTTAATGACAGCCCATGCTTTATTTTTTTATGTATTCTCGTTCATAGCAATTATATCTGCAATAATGGTGACAGCATCAAAAAATACTGTCCATTCAGTGTTCTTCCTTATTTTGGACTTCATAAGTATTTCCTGTTTATTTATTCTTATAGGAGCAGAATTTTTAGGAATGATTATGCTTATAGTTTACGTAGGAGCTGTTGCTGTTCTTTTTTTATTTGTTGTGATGATGTTAAACGTAGCACAACAAAAAAACAAATGGTTTGCAGCTACCTTTGGCAGCAAACATATTCCTGTTGGCATGATTGTAAGTTTAATTATATTTTTCGAGTTAATAATAGTAATAGGTGGCTGGAAATTTAAACCAGATCTAATTAATAATATTTCTAATTTAAATATACCAACAACTACCAACACTCATATGATTGGAAATGTTTTATACACAGATTATATTCATTTATTTCAATTGTCTGGAATGATTTTGTTAGTAGCAATGATAGGTGCGATTGTATTAACTTTTAGACAAAGAGAGGGATTGAAAAGACAAAGCTACATAAAACAAATTTCAAGAGAAAAGAAAGATGGTGTCGAATTGGTTACTGTTAAATCTAGAGAGGGTATAAAAATAGATGTTTGAAATAGGATTAGGTCACTATCTTACTTTAGGTGCGATAATATTTACAATTGGTGTCGTAGGCATATTTTTAAATAGAAAAAATATTATTGTTATACTTATGAGTATTGAATTAATTTTATTAGCAGTAAATATTAATTTAGTTTCTTTTTCTATTTTTATAAATGATTTAACTGGTCAGATATTTACATTATTTATTTTAACTGTTGCAGCAGCTGAAGCAGCCATAGGCCTAGCTATAATAGTCGTTTATTATAGAAACTCAGGAACAATAAGAGTAGAAGAAATTGATAGATTGAAAGGATAGAGATGGGTTACTTTATAATTTTTCTTCCTTTATTAGCTTCATTCATTTCAGGTTTTTTTGGGAGAAAAATAGGATCAAGAAATTCAGAAATTATATCTTGCATATTAGTTTCTATATCATCAATACTTTCGATAATTATATTTCTTGACGTAATGAGTGGTTATAATGAAAATTTAATTATTACTACTTGGATAACCTCAGGCTCACTTAATGTAAATTGGTCGATAAACATTGATCCATTATCCTCTATTATGCTTGTTGTAGTGACTTTTGTATCCTCTTTAGTTCACGTTTATTCTATTGGCTATATGTCTCATGACCCTCACAAACCAAGATTCATGTCATATTTATCACTTTTTACATTTTCAATGTTAATTTTAGTAACTTCTGACAACTTTTTACAATTGTTTTTTGGATGGGAAGGCGTTGGTTTGTGTTCATATTTTTTAATTGGTTTTTGGTTTAAAAAACAAAGCGCAAATTATGCAGCTATCAAAGCTTTCTTAGTTAATAGAGTCGGTGATTTTGGTTTAGGGCTTGGAATTTTTTTAATATTTTATGTATTTGGAACTGTAAATTATGATGAAGTATTTAAATTGATACCAAATATTATAGAAAAAAAAATAGTCTTTCTAAGTTTTAATTTTTTAGTAATTGATCTTATTTGTTTACTTTTATTTATTGGAGCAATGGGAAAATCTGCACAAATTTTTTTGCATACATGGCTGCCCGATGCAATGGAAGGACCAACGCCAGTATCCGCTTTAATACACGCTGCAACCATGGTAACAGCTGGTGTATTTTTAGTTGTTAGATGCTCACCAATTTATGAATATTCAGAGTTAGCGCTAAATTTTATAACTATTATTGGAATGACCACTGCTTTGTTTGCAGCAAGTGTTGCTTTAGTTCAAGATGATATAAAAAAAATTATCGCATACTCAACTTGTAGTCAACTAGGTTATATGTTTTTTGCTACTGGCGTTGGAGCATACAATGTAGCAATGTTTCATCTGTTTACTCACGCATTCTTTAAAGCTCTTTTATTTTTAGGCGCAGGATCTGTAATACACTCATTTAAAGATGAACAAAATATAAATCATATGGGAGGTATATGGAGAAAACTTCCATATACATATTGTCTTATGGTAATAGGGACATTAGCATTGACTGGATTTCCATTCTTATCAGGGTATTATTCAAAAGATGCAATAATAGAATTTGCATATTTAGAGAAGGGAACATTTAGTAATTACGCTGCTACTATTGGTATAATTACAGCTTTATTTACATCTATATATTCTTGGAGACTAATATTTAAGACTTTCCATGGAAATTATAACAATAAAAAAATTAATTTGGATCAGATGCACGATTCTCCAGCTGTAATGCTTATTCCATTAATTGTATTATCTATTGGTGCAGTGTTTTCAGGTATTGTATTTAAAGATTTACTTATTGGTTTTGATAGTAGTTTCTTATTTTGGGGCGACTCAATTAAATTTTTAGAGCCTTTAAGCTCTGATCATCCCCCAGGATGGTTTTTGATATTGACACCCTTATTAGTTATTTTATCAATACCATTGTCTTATCTTTTGTTTATTAAAGATAGATCTATATTAGATCGTTTTATAAAAATAAATTTACCATTATATACATTCTTGAAAAATAAGTGGTACTTCGATGAGTTGTATGAATTTTTGTTTGTTAGACCTTTAAAGTTTTTGGGTAAATTTTTTTGGAAACAAATTGATGGATCTATAATAGACAGATTCGGTCCTGATGGGATCTCACATTTTATAAAAAAAATTTCAATGTTTGCAGTAAGATTTCAGTCAGGCTTTATTTATCAATATGCATTTATTATGCTGCTAGGTTTTTCTCTACTATTGACATTTTTAATAATTAAATGACAAATTTCCCAATATTATCTTCATTAATTTTAATTCCTACAATAGGTTCTATTTTTCTTTTATTTATAAAATCAACTGAAAAAAATAATAGTATTAAGTATGTAGCTTTATTTACGTCTTTAATTAATTTTTTTTTATCTCTTTACTTATGGAAATTATTCAACAATAATATTTCGGAATTTCAGTTTGTAGAAACGAGAATTTGGATTAAAAATTTCATAAACTATAAAGTTGGTGTTGATGGTATTTCAATGTTATTTATAATACTAGCAACATTTATAACTCCTCTATGCATTATATCAGTTAATAACCACGTAAAAATTAGATTAAAAGAATTCTTAATTGCAATTCTTTTAATGGAGACCTTAATGATAGGTGTTTTTTGTTCATTGGACCTAATTATTTTTTATTTGTTTTTTGAGGGAGGTTTAATACCAATGTTTTTAATAATTGGTATTTGGGGTGGAAACAGACGAGTTTATTCAGCTTTTAAATTTTTCCTTTTCACACTAGTTGGTTCAGTTCTAATGTTAATTGCAATTATTTATATATACTGGTTATCGGGAACTACGGATGTTGAACAATTATATAATCTTGGCATAGATTCAAAATATCAAAATTATCTTTGGTTGGCATTTTTTAGTTCTTTTGCTGTAAAAACTCCGATGTGGCCAGTTCATACTTGGCTACCCGATGCTCATGTTGAAGCACCAACAGCTGGTTCAGTTTTACTTGCAGCTGTTTTACTTAAAATGGCAGGTTATGGATTTATAAGATTTTCTGTTGGACTATTTCCTGTTGCATCAACTGATTTTATACCATTAATATTTACCTTAAGTCTAATTGCAATAATTTACACTTCATTGGTTGCTTTGATGCAAGATGATATGAAAAAATTAATTGCTTACTCTTCGGTAGCTCATATGGGTTTTGTGACCTTAGGTATATTTACTTTTACTCATCAGGGTTTAGAAGGAAGTATTTTTCAAATGATTAGTCATGGCTTAGTATCTGCAGCATTATTTTTGAGTGTTGGAGTTGTATATGACAGAATGAAAACTAGGGAAATAAAAAATTTTAGAGGTTTAGTTAATATAATGCCAAAATACGCTATTATGTTTATGATTTTTACATTAGGTGCTTTGGGTTTACCTGGAACAAGCGGTTTCATTGGAGAATTTTTGATATTAATGGGTACTTTTAAAAAGAGCTTCTTGGCAGCAACAATCGCTAGCGTAGGTGTAATCTTAGGCGCTGCATATATGCTTTGGCTTTATAAAAGAATAATTTTTGGTGAATTGTTATCAACTATTAAAAAAGAGGTTATGCCTGATTTAAAAAGAGATGAAATTTTTATTTTATCGACATTAGCAATTTTAATTATATTACTTGGTTTCTACCCCGAACCTATTATTAAGACTTATGCTGTATCAATTGATAATTTTGTTGAAGTTTATAATTCTAAAATTGAAACAAATCTAGTAGAAAAATAAAATGATAAATCTATATTTTATACTACCTGAAATTTTTATATCACTTAGTATAATGGTATTACTAATCATAGGAGTATTTAAAAATAATAGTTCTAAATTAATTTATACATTTAGTTACTTAGTTGTTATAATTTCATTAGCGATCAATATTAATATTAGCGATAATTTTAGTTTGTTCAATAACAGTTACCTTATAGATGATTTTTCATCTTTCATTAAAAGTATTATTTTTATAACTGCTTTTTTTGTCATGTTGTGTTCATATAACTATGTAAAAATTGGAAATTTTTTAAAAATAGAGTATCCAATATTGATTTTATGTTCATTACTTGGCATGATAGTAATGGTTAGTTCAAATGATTTGATAGTTTTTTATATTGGTTTAGAATTACAGTCATTAGCTTTATACGTTTTAGCAGCTTTTAATCGTGATAATTTATTATCTTCAGAGTCAGGATTAAAATATTTTGTATTAAGTGCATTGTCGTCAGGACTTCTACTTTATGGATGTTCTTTAATATATGGTTTTTCAAATACGACTAATTTTGTAGAAATATCAAGAAATTTTTCATTTGAATATGGTGTTGTTTTTGGAATGGTTTTTGTTTTAGTTGGTTTAGCATTCAAAGTTTCAGCAGTTCCTTTTCATATGTGGGCGCCAGATGTATACCAAGGATCTCCTACTTCAGTAACAGTTTTATTTGCTATGCTTCCTAAGATTGCTGCTTTAACAGTAATTATAAAATTTTTGTATGGACCATTCTTAAATTTATTTTCTGAATGGCAAATAATTATTATTTTTTTATCAATAGCATCTATGATTTTAGGTGCAGTAGCTGCTATAGGTCAAAAAAATTTAAAAAGGCTTATAGCTTATAGTTCTATAAGTCATATGGGTTATGCTTTAGCTGGCCTAACAACGGGAACAAATGATGGAATACAAAGTACTTTAATATATTTAATAATTTACTTAATTATGAATTTGGCCTTTTTTAGTTGCCTTTTAATGTTAAAGAGAGACGATATTTATTATGAAAATGTTCAAGATTTATCAGGACTTTCAAAGAAACATCCAATTTTAGCTTTTTGTTTTTTAATAGTTTTATTCTCTTTAGCAGGCATTCCACCTTTAGCAGGTTTTTTTGCCAAATTTTATGTTTTTATGGCCGTAATAAAAGAGGAAATGTTCTTTTTAGCTATAGTTGGATTGTTAACTACTGTAATTGCAGCATTTTATTATTTAAGAATAATTAAAGTAATTTATTTTGATCAAGAACAAGAGAGATTTGATACAAACTTTAATTTTGGGGTAAAATTCACACTAGCATTTTCAACAATTTTAATACTGTTATATTTTATAAATCCTAACATTATAAACCAATTTATATTAAATATATCGGTAATCTGATGATACTAAAGACGTTCAAATTCAAAAAAATTAAAAGTACAAATGATACGGCTATTAAAAAAATTAAAAAAGGTATTGATAATGGTATTGTTATTAGCTTAGAGCAGACAAAAGGCAGGGGTCAGTATGGAAAACAATGGATATCAAAAAAAGGAAATTTATTTGTAACAATTTTTTACAAAATTAAAAATCATTCTAAAATTAGAAATTTAACAAAAAAAAATTTTAAATTATTAATTAATATTATTCAATTTTTTTTGAAACAGAAAGTAAAAATTAAATTACCCAATGACATTATCCTAAATAAAAAAAAATTGTGTGGCGTCCTACATGAAACTATTTTTTTTAAAAATAGCAGGTACTTAATAATGGGAATGGGTATTAATATCAACAATTCACCAAGATTGAGTAATTATTCTACAACTTTTATGAACAAGTATTTAAAAAAAAAAATTGGAATAAATGAAATTTTTCGTAAAATTAAAAATGAATTTGAATTATACTTAAATGATAATAGTTGGTGATATTGGGAATACAGAGATTAAAATTTTTTTAAGTTTTAAAAATCAATATAAGAAAATTTTACTAGATACAAAAAATATTAATTATTCAGTTTTAAGAAAGAAATTAAATTTTTTAAAAAAGCACAAATATGAAAAAAATATCTTATTTTGTAGTGTTGTCCCCAAAGTTTATAATAAATTAAATAAATTTTTTTTTAATGAATTTAAAATTAATTGTATAGAAATAAAAAAACTTAATTTAAATAAAATTATCAATATCAATGTTAATCGAAAAGAAATCGGATCAGATAGAATATCGAATGCAATAGGTGTTATGAATAAAAAAGATAATTTTATAGTTGTAGATTTTGGAACCGCAACTACTTTTGATGTTATTACCAAAAATAATTATTTAGGTGGGGTAATTGCACCAGGTGTTACTCTTTCATTAGATAACTTAATTAAAAGAGCAAGTTTAATACCTAATATAAAGTTAAATAAATCTAAAACTATAATTGGTAAAAATACCAGACAAGCAGTCTTATCGGGTTTTTTCTGGGGCTATACTGGCTTAATAAATAGTATAATTTCAAAAATAAAAAAAAAAACAAATAAAAATTATAAAATTTTTTTTACAGGTGGTCTTGCACACTTATTTAATAAAGATATAAAAGGAAAAATTGATATTGATAAAAATCTTACAGTTAAAGGTTTAATAAAAATCTCAAAATATTTTAAATTATGAAAAATGAATTAATTTTTTGTCCTCTTGGTGGATCAGGCGAAATAGGCATGAATATGAATCTATTTGGCTTTGGTAAACCAGGCGAACATAAATGGATTGTAGTGGATATTGGAGTAACCTTTGCAGATGAAAGTATTCCTGGTATTGATTTAATTTACCCAGATCCTGGTTTTATAATTGATAAAAAAGATTCTTTATTAGCCATAATTCTTACCCACGCACATGAAGATCATATTGGTGCGATAACTCAAATATGGCCAAAATTAAAATGTAAAATTTACGCAACTCCTTTTACTGCAGCCTTAATTGTTGAAAAATTTAGAGAAAAAAATATTGATATCACAACATATCTTATAATTGTTGAATTAAATGGTAAAATTAATTTAGGTGAATTTGAAATTGACTTTATAACACTAACTCATTCAATTCTTGAGCCAAATGGATTGAAAATAAAAACTCCTCTAGGCAATATATTGCATACTGGTGATTGGAAGTGTGACCCAGACCCTTTAATTGGAAAAAAAATTGATGATGAGAAATTAAAACTAATTGGCAAAGAGGGTGTACTAACAATGATTTGTGACTCCACAAATGTATTCAGTGAAGGTAGATCAGGCTCAGAGTTAAGTGTAAGAAAAAGTTTATTGAAAATTATTCAAAGGCTTAAAAAAAGAGTTATAGTAACATCATTTGCCTCTAATGTAGCCAGAATGGAAACAATATTCTTTTGCGCAGAGAGAACTGGAAGACAAATTTCACTTGTTGGTAGATCAATGAATAGAATTTTTAGAGCAGCGAGACAGTGTGGATATTTAAAGAATGTAATTGATCCAATAGACCCAAGAGACACAAATAAAATATCTAGAGATAAAATAATATATCTATGTACCGGTAGTCAAGGAGAACCAATGGGTGCTATGAATAGAATATCAAATTATACGCATCCTGATGTATTCATTGAAAAAGACGATACAGTAATATTCTCTTCAAAGATTATACCTGGTAATGAAAAAAAACTTTCAAAATTGCACAATAAACTCGTTTTAGAGGGAGTAGAAGTTATTACTGAAGAAAATGAATTCGTTCATGTATCTGGTCATCCAAATAGAGAAGACCTTAAAGATATGTATAATTGGATTAAACCAAATTCTGTAATACCAGTTCATGGTGAACATAGACATATTCTAGAACATCTTTCCTTTGCTAAAGAAATGAAAGTGCCACATCCAATTAAAGTTAAAAATGGAGACATAATAAAGATAGCACCATGTGAAAAGCCTGAAGTATATGATAAAGCACCATCAGGTAAACTTTATGTAGATGGAAATGTTAGCGTTTTCGAAGATTCAAAATCAATTAAAGAGCGTAAAAATCTCTCTATTAATGGAAGTTTAGAAGTAACGATTTTAGTTAATAATAAAGGAAATATATATGATTCACCTGTTATATCTGTAAAAGGACTACCCATAGATAACCTTGAAGAATTTAGATTTGGATTAGAGAAAGAAATTAGCAAAACAGCCAGAACATTTTCTTTAAATAATGTAAAACAAGAAGAAAATGCGATCACTGCATTAAAAACTGTTTGTAGAAAATATACTAAAGAACAAGTTGGAAAAAAACCTTTTACCAATATAAATTTAGTAAATATTTAATATGAGTATTACAGGGTCTTTGATAATTTATGTTTTAATTTGGTGGATTATTTTTTTCTCATTATTGCCAATAGATGTTGATAGAAAACATAAACAATTCGTGGAAGGAATAGATAAAGGATCACCTGAAAATCCTAGAATTATTAAAAAATTAATTTATACAACTATAATAACTTCAATTATTTTTATAGGTATATTTATGTTAGTAAAGTATGATTATCTTAATTTAAGAAGGTTTATTTCATAATGTTTTTTTCAAATTTATTAGTGCCTATTTTAAAAAATAATCCGTCAGAGGCAAAAATTAAATCTCATAAACTAATGTTAAGAACTGGAATGATCAAACAATCTTCAGCAGGTATATATTCTTGGTTACCTTTAGGATTTAAGATAATGAAGAAAATAGAGAATATTGTAAGAGAAGAACAAAATAGAATAAACGCACAAGAAATATTAATGCCAACAATCCAGTCGAGTGATATATGGAAAGAGAGTGGAAGATATGAAGATTATGGTGAAGAAATGCTTAGAATAACAGATAGACAAAAAAGAGAAATGTTATATGGACCGACTAATGAGGAACTTGTAACTGATATTTTCAGAAATAGTATAAAGTCTTATAAATCCTTACCTCAACTTTTATATCACATACAATGGAAGTTTAGAGACGAGTTAAGACCAAGATTTGGTATAATGAGGTGCAGAGAATTTTATATGAAGGATGCATATTCATTTGATTTGAATGACGATGAAGGTGAATATTCATATAACAAATTTTTTTTGTCATATCTTAAATTATTTAAAAGACTTGATTTAAAAGCAATTCCGATGGCAGCAGATACAGGTCCTATAGGAGGAAATTTATCACACGAATTTATAATTTTGGCAGAAACAGGAGAAAGCAAAATTTATACTGATAAAAATATATTTGAAGTTAATCATCAAAATTGTGAAATGAATAAAATTTCTCTAGAAAATTTAAGAAAAAATTTTGATAAATATTATGCAGTGACAGATGAAAAATATAACAAAATAAAATTCGACAAATTAGTAAAAAAAGAAGATCAGTTAGAAACAAAAGGTATAGAAGTTGGGCATATTTTTTATTTTGGTGACAAATATTCTAAACCAATGAACGCATCCGTAGATCATGATGGAAAAAAAGTTTTTGTAAAAATGGGATCTTATGGTGTAGGTGTATCCAGATTAGTTGGTGCCATAATTGAGGCAAAGTTTGATGAGAAAAATGAAAATATGATTTGGCCTATAAATGTAGCACCATATGAGTGTGTAATTATACCTTTAATTTCAAAAAGCGATAAAACAAATTTAGAGAAATCAATGAAAGTATTTAATAAACTTAAAGAAAATAAAATTGATACTATTATTGATAATACAGAGGAAAATTTTTCATCGAAAATGAAAAAGTTTAATCTTATAGGAGTTCCCTACCAAATAATTTTAGGAAAAAAAACAGACGATGATATGCTTGAATTTAAAAAAGTTGGTGAAGAGTCGGTCAAATTAAAAATAGATGAAATAATCAAGATAATAAATTCGAAAAAAAATTGATATCAAATTTAGAAAAAGAAATAACATTTAGATATTTAAAAACTAGAAAAAAAGACGGTTTTTTAAATGTTATAACTATATTTTCTTTTATCGGAATAAGTTTAGGAGTTGCGGTTTTAATAATTGTAATGTCAGTAATGAATGGATTTAGATCCGATCTCATAAAAAAAATAAATGGATTTAATTCTCACGCTACAATTCAAAGTTATGACAATAAACTAAATTTAGAAAAAATAAATAATTTTCCCTTAAAAAACAAAATCAGTCAAATTATGATAAGTAATAATGGCGAAGGTATTATAGTTAGTGACAAATTTACTAAGGGTGTATTTTTAAGAGGTTATAAAAAAAATGATTTTAAAAAATTAAATATAACACAAAATAAAAATTTTTTTGGAAATAGGTTTTTAGACATAGGCGATATTTCAATTAGTAAAGAATTAGGATATGATCTAAATTTAAATATAAATGATAAACTTAGTTTAATTTTTCCATCTGCCGAGGACACTCTTGTCGGTTCACTTCCAAAACAAAAAACATTTCAAATCAAATCTTTTTATACTAGTGGATTTAACGATTTTGATAAAAATATAATTTTTCTAAATATTTTAGACTTGGAAAATCAGTTAAATTTAAAATTAAATAGTAGATTTATAGAAATATATTTTAAAGATCCTACAAATATAAAAAAATTAAAAAATGATTTAATTAAAATTTATCCAAATCAATTAATTTATACTTGGTCAGATCTTAATAAACCTCTATTTTCAGCTTTAAAAGTTGAGAGGAATGTCATGTTTATCATTTTATCATTAATCATAATTGTAGCTGCATTCAATATAATATCTGGTTTAACAATTTTAGTTAAAAATAAGACTAGAGAAATAGCAATTTTAAAATCCATTGGTGTAAAAAATAAATCAATAAGAAAAATTTTCTTTTTGGTTGGATTTATCATTGGGAGTAGCGCCACTTTTTTTGGAGTATTTTTAGGAATCATATTTTCCATTTATATAGAGAATATTAGACAGTTTATAAGTAATTTGTTTAATATAACTTTGTTTCCAGAGGAAATTTATTTTTTAAGTAAAATGCCGTATCAATTAGACTTAAAATCAATCTTGCTGATTTCAATTTGCTCAATTATATCAACGTGTTTGGTATCATTATTTCCTGCAATTAAAGCTTCTAATTTAGATACAATTAAATCTCTTAAATACGAATAGCATGATTGAATTAAAAAATTTATCAAAGAATTATTTATCAAAAAAAATTCAAGTATTAAAAAATGTAAATTTTATTTTTAGACCTGGAAAAATCTATTCTCTAGTCGGTCCATCTGGTTCGGGGAAATCAACACTACTCAATTTAATTTCATTAATAGACAAACCATCACGAGGGTTTATAAAATTAGACAATTTTAAAATTAATGAAAATGATATTGATCAAAAAGATACAATTAGGTCGAAAAAAATTGGCATAATTTATCAGGACAAAAATTTATTGTCAGATTTTACAACTTTAGAAAATGTTTACATGGCAAGACTTTCAATGAGTAATAATAGAAAAAAAGCAATTATGGATGCAAAAAGCTTAATAAAAAAGGTTGGATTGGAAAAAAGATTAGACCATTTTCCAAGTGAATTATCTGGAGGCGAATCGCAAAGAGTTGCAATATCGAGGGCATTAATAAATTCACCAGATATAATATTAGCTGACGAACCCACGGGAAATTTAGATCATAAAAACGCAACGGAAATATTTAAATTATTGTTTAGTTTAAAAAACAAAAAAAGAATAATTATTTTTGCAACTCACAATAGATATTTTGCTGATATGTCTGATTGTAAATTGAGTTTGATTAATGGTAAAGTCAATACTGTTAATGCAAGAAATTAAAAAATCTTTTAACCATTTTAAATTACATACTCAGTATTCTATTTGCGAAGGGGCTATTAAAATTGAAGATTTAGAATATTTCTGCAAAAAAAATAAAATTAAATCAATAGGCATTTCTGATACATCTAATTTATGTGGAGTTTTACAATTTTCTGAAACAGTATCAAAATCTAAAACCCAACCAATCATTGGATCTCAAATTAAATTTAAACATAAAGATTTGACTGGTTTAATTCCAATTATTGCAAAAGACGATATAGGTTACAAAAATATAGTAAGACTATCATCTAATTCATATTTAAAACACAAAGATTTCAATGAACCATTTTGTGAATTTAATGATTTAGTCGAAAATAAAGATGGATTAATAATCACACTGGGAGGTTTAAATAGTATAGTAGGCGATTTATTTAAAAAAGATAGGCTCGATGATATTAAAGAAATTTATATTTTTTTAAAAAATTTATTAAAAGACAATTTTTATATAGAGATCCAAAGACATCAAGATTTAAATGAAAAAAATTTGGAAATTTATAATTTAAATTTATCTAATGAATTAGACATTCCTATAATTGCATCTCAAGAGATTTATTATTTGGAAAAAGATTTACATGAAGCACATGATGCACTTATGTGCATTGGTTCAAAAAGTTATATAAATGATAAAAGTAGGTTGAAACTTTCTAATAATCATTATTTTAAAAGTGACGATGAAATGTATCAACTATTTTTTGATTTACCTGAAGCTTTGAAAAATAATTATAATTTACCTTTAAGATGTAGTTATAGACCGATATCATCAAAACCATTATTGCCTGATATAGGCTCAAAAGGAAATTTTACTGCTGACGATATTCTCAAACAAGAAGCTGAGGAAGGTTTAGAATTTAGATTAAATAGAATTAAAAGTGAAACTTCTAATGTTAAAATAGAAGAATATAAGAAGAGACTTTATCATGAAATTAAAATTATATGCAAAATGAATTATGCAAGTTATTTTTTAATAGTTTCTGATTATATAAAATGGGCGAAACAAAATAATATTCCAGTAGGACCTGGCAGAGGATCTGGAGCTGGATCATTAGTTGCATGGTGCCTATCAATTACAGATGTGGACCCAATAAAGTTTGATTTAATTTTTGAGAGATTTCTTAATCCGGACAGGATATCAATGCCTGATTTTGATATAGATTTTTGTGAGGATAAGAGAGATTTAGTTTTTGATTACCTTAATAAAAAATATCCTGGATCTGTTGCACATATTATAACTTTTGGAAAATTAAAAGCACGAATGGTTATTCGAGATGTTGGACGTGTAATGGGCCTTCCCTATGGTTTTGTTGACAGTATTTGTAAAATGATCCCATTTGATCCATCTAGACCAATGAATTTAAAACAGTGTATAAATTCGGAACCAAAGCTCCAAAAACTTATCAACGAAGACAAAAGAGTCAATCGTTTAATAAACCTATCTTTAAAACTTGAGGGTTTAAATCGTAATTTTGCAACACATGCTGCTGGTGTGGTAATTGCAGATAAAAATTTATCAGAAACAGTGCCACTTTATAAAGATCCATCCTCTAATTTATTATTACCATCAACACAATTTGATATGTATTCAGCTGAAAACGCTGGTCTAATCAAATTTGATTTTTTAGGCCTAAAAACTCTAACAGTTATAAACAAAACACAAAATATTATTAAAAAAAAAATTAAAGACTTTGATATTAAAAATATTAAATATGATGATGAAAAGGTTTATAAATTACTATCATCAGGTAACACAATCGGTTTATTTCAACTAGAAAGTTCTGGTATGCGAGAAGCTTTGACTCAAATGAAGCCAAATCAACTTGAAGATATTATAGCACTTGTAGCATTATATAGACCTGGTCCAATGAGCAATATTCCAATATATAATGATTGCAAACATGGCAAAAAAGAACCTGATTATTTGCATCCTAAGCTAGAGAAAATATTGAAACCAACTTACGGAGTAATAATTTATCAAGAACAAGTTATGCAAATCGCGCAGACTCTGTCTGGTTTTTCTCCCTCTGAAGCTGATTTACTCCGAAGGGCTATGGGAAAAAAAAAAAGAGCTGAATTAGAAAGACAAAAAACTAGGTTTGTCGAGGGAGCATTTAAAAATGGAATAAGTAAAGACATTGCAGCAGGTATTTTTTTAAAAATTGAACCATTTGCTGAATATGGTTTTAACAAAAGTCATGCAGCAGCTTACGCTATAATTGCTTATCAAACAGCATACCTTAAGACTTATTTTACTGAACAATTTTTTGCTGCATCTATGTCTATGGAGTTATCTAATCAAAAAAAACTTGGAGAATTTTGTGAAGAGATTAAAAAGCTAAAAATAAATATTATACGACCAGATATTAACACATGTTTTTCAGATTTTTACTCGGATAACAAAAATTTTTACTATGCACTGGGTGCTATAAAAAATGTTGGATTTGACTCAATATCAAATATTATTATTGAGAGAAACAAAAATGGTAAATTTAAATCTGTTTACGATTTTCTAAATAGAGTAAATCCAAAAGATATAAATAAACTTCAATTGGAGGGGCTAACTAAAGCTGGGGCTTTCGATAGTATCATTAATAATAGAAGATCGTTTTACGAGTCAATTCCTAATTTAATTTTAAAATCAAAAAATATATATGATAGTAAATTTCAAAATCAAAAAGAGCTATTTTCTGTTGGTATAAATGAAAATAGAGAAGAAATTGTAAATGAAAAATCTGAGTGGAATTTTCAAGAAAAAATGCTTAAAGAATTTGAAACTATAGGTTTTTATATTTCAGATCATCCATTGAACCAATATAAAGATGTTTTCAAGGAATATAATATTACAAAATATTCTGACTTTATTAATGACAAAAATAATATCAGCAGCATGGTTTCGGCCACAATTATAAAAGTTCAAGAAAAAAAAACTCAAAAAGGTACATCTTATGCAATTATTAAGTTTTCAGATTTAGGTGGGGTTTTTGAATTATTTGTTTTTTCTGATATTCTGGAGTTAAATAGAGAAAATATTAAAGAGGGTAAATCAGTAATAATAACACTTTATAAAAATACTAATGAAAACGATCAGAGAATAAGAATAAATGTACGTAAAATTATTCCATTAGATGAAATTCTAAATAAACCCATAAATAATCTTAAGATTAAAATTAATAATACTAAAGATCTTATTATTTTATCAAATATTTTAAAGACTAAAGGCAATGTTGAAATTATGTTTGAACTTGAAGAAAATAATAAAAAATATACTTTGAAATTAAAAAATAAACGATTTGTTGATAGGAACGTTTTAAATACTATTAAAAATCAAGGTATTTTAACATCTATTTTATAATAAATTACTTGCCTTTATCCCTTAAAGTTAATAAATAATAGCGCATTACTCACACAGTTAGTGGTTTAATACCTCCGGTCCTTAAATGGAAATAACTGTGGCGGAATAACCGGAAAAAATTATGAAGATACCAAATATATCTATACAACAACTTTTAGAAGCAGGGGTTCACCTAGGTCATAAAACTTTAAGATGGAATCCAAAAATGAAAAAATATATTTTTGGAAAAAGAGACTCTGTCCATATTATTGATCTTACACAAACATTAGAATTAACAAATAAAGCACTTGAAAAGGTTTATGAAACAATAATTAATAATGGAAAGATTCTTTTTATCTCGACAAAAAAACAGGCATCCGAGTCTATAGCTGAATTAGCAAACTCAACTGATCAATATTTTGTGAATTATAGATGGTTAGGTGGCATGTTAACTAATTGGGGAACAATTTCAAATTCAATTAAAAAACTTCAAAAGTTAAATATTGATTTAAAAGCTGAAAATAGAGGTTTCACAAAAAAAGAACTTCTTAAAATGGGAATATTAAGAGATAAATTACAAAGGTCATTAGGTGGTATAGCAGAAATGAAAAAAGTACCTGATCTAGTTTTTATTATTGATACTAATTACGAGTCTCTTGCAATTAAGGAGTCAATTAAATTAAATATTCCGATTATAGCGATACTTGATACAAACTCTGATCCAGAAGGAATTGACTATCCTATTCCAGGAAATGATGATGCAAGAAGATCTATAGATTTATATTGTAGCCTAATAAAAGAAACAATTGAAAATGCAAAAAAAAATATTCCTATTAAAGAAGAAAAGAAAAACGTCGAAACTCCAAAAAAAAAATTATCCTCTGAGAATAACAAAAATTTAAGTTAATTGAATTTATAATGAGCGATATTCAAAATATCAAAAAACTAAGATCATTAACTGGAGCAGGATTTAAAGATTGTAGTTCAGCACTAGAAGAGTCATCTGGTAAAATAGATAAAGCTATAGAAATTTTAAGAATTAAAGGTATTTCAAAAGCATCAAAAAAAATGTTGAGAAATGCTAATGAGGGGCTAATTGCGATATCAGGAGACAGTGATAGATACTCTATTATTGAATTAAATTGTGAAACCGATTTTGTAGCAAAAAATGAGGATTTTATAAATTTTTCAAAAGAATTAAGTGAATTAAACAATTCTATTAAATCTGACAAAGACAAATTAATAAAGTTAAAAATGAAAAATGATATTTCCGTTGAAGAAAATCTGGTAAATTTAATTTCTAAAATAGGTGAAAAAATTACTATTGGCAGAATAAAAACTATAGAAAGTAAATCAAAAAAAATATTTAAATATCATCATTCTGTTATTAAAGATAACTTATCTAAATTAGGTGTTATTGTATCAATAAAGACCGAGTCTGATGACGAAAAAGTTGATATTTTTGGTAAACAACTTTCAATGCATATTGCCGCTTCTAACCCTCTTTCTATAGAAGCAAAAGATATAGATGAACAAATTATAAAAAAAGAAGAGGAATTAATCTCTCAAGAACTTAAAAATTTAGGAAAACCTGAAGATATTATTAAAAAAATATCTATTGGTAAAATAAATAAATTTAAGGAAGAAAATTCTTTGCTTAATCAATATTGGGTTATGGAACCTAAAAAAAAGGTTAAGGAAATTATTCAAGAACTGAACATTCCAAATTTAAAAGTTGAAGATTTTATTAGATTAAAAATTGGAGATTAAATGTTTGATATAAATAACTTTAATCAAAAAATGACAAAAACATTAGATGTTTTTAATAAGGAACTTAGTGCTCTTAGAACCGGAAGAGCAAATGCAACTATGTTAGACTTAGTAAAGGTAGATGTTTATGGTCAAAAAATGCCAATAAACCAATTAGGTTCGATTACGACACCAGATCCAAGAATGATAAATATTCAAGTATGGGATTTAAATAATGTATCATTGATTGATTCGGCTATTAAAAAAAGTGAATTAGGTTTAAATCCACAAATTGATGGTCAGCTAATTAGATTACCAATTCCAAATCTTAGTGAGGAACGAAGAAATGAAATGAAAAAGATGATTAAATCTATGGGAGAGAAAAGTAAAATTTCAATAAGAAATATACGGAGAGAAGCAAACGATGATTTAAAAAAATTACAGAAAAAAAAAGAAATTTCAGAAGATGACGAAAAAAAATATGAAAAGGAAATACAAACTCTAACAGATAAGCACATAAGCTTAGTAGACGATAGAGTAACTCAAAAAGAAAAAGAAATAATGACAATATGAGCCAGATTAAACATGTCGCTATCATAATGGATGGCAATGGTCGCTGGGGTATCAAACAAGGAAAAACAAGAAATTTTGGCCACGAAAACGGCATTAAAACTGTCGAAATGATAATAAAGGAGACAATAAAAAAAAAAATTAAATTTTTAACATTATTTGCTTTTTCAACAGAAAACTGGAAACGACCACAGGGGGAGAGAAATTTCCTTTTCAAATTATTAGAACATTACATAAAAGATAAACTAGATTCGCTTAATAAAGAAAAAATAAAAATCAAAATTATTGGACAAAAAATTTTTGCGTATAAACTAAATTCGCTGTTAAATTATGCTGAATATAAAACAAAGAAAAATAAAAAATTACAAATAAATCTTGCATTAAATTATGGTTCAAAAGATGAATTATTACATGCATTCAATAAATTAAAAAATAAAAAAAAAAAAATTACTACAAGAGATATTAAAAATAATTTATTTACCAAAAATACACCAGATCCGGAACTTCTGATAAGAACAGGTAATACAAAAAGATTAAGCAATTTTTTATTATGGCAAATAGCATATTCAGAAATATTTTTTGAAAAAAAATTATGGCCTGATTTTACAGCTCATGATTATAACAAAATTCTAAGTAAATTTAGAAAAACAAAAAGAAATTTTGGGAATATTTAATGTCAAATGAATTATTAAAAAGAATATTTAGTTCTATTGTTCTGATACCAATTATTTTTTTTTCAATAATAAAAGGAGAATTTTATTTTAATATATTGTTAATAGTTCTTATATCATTTGTACTATATGAATGGGATAAATTAGTAAATCAAAAAATAATTAAAATAACTGGATTTGGATTTATTTTTTTTGTTTTTATTTTATCTTTTTTTTTAAGAAATAATTATAATCCTGAAATATTTTTATTTTTAGTATTAATATGCGTTTCTACAGATCTAGGAGGTTATATATTTGGAAAAATTTTGAAAGGTCCGAAATTAAGTAAAGTAAGTCCAAATAAAACTTATTCTGGAATGACTGGAAGTTATATACTTTCTCTTTTATCAGGATATATTTTTTTAAAATTGAAAATTTTTGAAAAAACTAATGTATTTTTATTTGAATTAAATAATTTAGAATTTGTTATATTAATAGTTATTATTTCATCTATTAGCCAAGTCGGAGACCTAATTATTTCTTATTTTAAAAGATTAGCAAAAGTTAAAAATACTGGAAATTTATTACCTGGTCATGGAGGTATTTTAGATAGAATTGACGGTTTAATTTTTGCTGTTCCTATATTTTATTTACTAATATTGATTTTAAAAGTATGAAAAAAAAAATTGCAATCTTAGGATCTACTGGGTCTATAGGCAAACAAACTCTTAAAATTATTAAAAAAGATAAAAAAAATTTTGATGTTGTTTTATTATCAACAAACAAGAATACAAAATTAATTTTAGAACAAGCTAAAGAATTTAATGTTAAAAATATAGTTATAAAAAACTATGAAAGTTATTTAAAATTCAAAAAGAAAATAAAATATCTAAAAGTACATAAAAACTTTGATAATTTAGAACAATTTATTAAAAAAAAACTAGATTACACAATGTGTGCAATAACAGGTTTAGAGGGCCTTAAACCTACTTTAAAAATTGTGAAGCATACAAAAACAATTGCCATAGCAAATAAAGAATCAATAATCTGTGGATGGTGTTTAATTAATAAACAACTCCAAAAACATAAAACAAAATTTATTCCAGTTGATTCAGAACATTTTTCTATATGGTCAGTAATTAAAGACCTTAATCCATCTGTTGTTGAAAATATAATAATAACAGCTTCAGGAGGACCTTTTTTTAACAACAAAAATAATAGTTTAAAAATAACACCCAAATTAGCATCGAGCCATCCTAATTGGAAAATGGGAGCAAAAATTTCAGTGGACTCCTCTACTTTGATGAATAAAGTTTTTGAAATAATTGAAGCTAAAAAAATATTTAATATTGAGTTAAAAAAATTTAAAATTTTAATACACCCAAAATCTTATGTGCACGCTATTGTTAAATTAAAAAACGGTTTAATTAAAATTGTGGCACATGATACAGATATGAAAATCCCAATCACAAATTCACTGTATTTAAATGAAAACAAGTTTATAAAAACTAAAAAAATAAACGTTAAGATCCTTAATAATTTAAGACTAACTGAGGTAAATAAAAAACAATTTCCCTTAATAAAACTACTAAAAGCAGTACCAAAAAATAATACTCTCTTTGAAACTTTGCTTGTATCAATGAATGATGAATTGGTAAGTTTATTTTTAAACAAAAAAATTTCATACGACCAAATATCTAAAAATTTACTGAGCCGAATAAATTCAAAATCTTTTTCTAAATTTAAGCACAAAAAACTTAATAATTTAGCTCAAATTCAAAAATTAAATAATTTTGTTAGATTGAAAACAAAAACTTTAAGTGTAATATCCTCTAAAAAATGAAAATAGTAATTTATACTCTGTTTTTTTTAACAATATTTTTTAAATCAGTTTTTTCTGAAATAGTAAATGATGTTAAGATAGAAAATAATAATAGAATCTCCAAAGATAGTGTAATAGCTTTTGGAAATATAGAAATAGGCTCAGATTATACTGAGGAAAAGTTAAACAAAGTATTAATTGATTTGTATGATAGCAATTTTTTTTCTGATGTTAGACTAAAAATTGTAAACAACGTACTAATAGTGAATGTCACAGAAAGAAAGATTATTCAATCTGTCATAGTAAATGGAATAAAGTCAAAAGAAAATACAGAAAATATTTTAAAGCAGCTAAGTCTCAAGGCAAAAAGTCCATTTGATGACTTTACTGCTGAAAGAGATTTAATAAAATTAAAAAGTTCCTTAAATAGAGCTGGGTACTATTTTGCAAAAGTAAATGTAACTATAAAAGAAAATAATAACGACACTCTTGATCTGATTTACAACATTGATACAGGTGAAAAAGCATTAATAAATAAAATTACATTTACAGGTGACAAATTTTTTAAGGACAGAAAACTAAGAAACGTTATAGTTAGTGAGGAGACACGTTTCTGGAAATTTATTAGTAATAAAAAATATCTTGATACTAACAGAATATCATTAGACGAAAGATTACTTAAAAATTATTATTTAAATAAGGGTTTCTATAATGTTGATGTTCAAAGTTCATCTGCTATTTTTGAAAATAATTCATTTGAATTAATTTATAATATTAATTCTGGCGAAAGATTTACTATTAAAGAAGCTAAATTAAAAATCCCGTTAGATTATAAAAAAAAAGATTTCAAAAAAGTAGAAGAAAAAATATCTAAACTAGAAAACGAAAAATACTCATTAAATAGAATTAACAAAGTAATAAAAGAAATTGATAAAATATCCGTATCAAGATTATATGATTTTATTGATGCCACAATAGAGACTGAAGAAGTAAGTAAAAATCAAATTAATCTTATTTTTTCTATAGTTGAAAGTGAAAAATTCTTTGTTAATAGAGTAAATATTTTTGGAAATAATATAACTGAGGAAAAAGTTATCAGAAATCAACTTGAGGTAGATGAGGGGGATCCTTTTAATAAGTTACTTCATGCTAAATCTGTAAATAATATAAAAGCCTTAAGAATATTTAAAGACGTAACCTCTGAGGTTTTGCCAATAGATGGATCAAAAAAGAAAAATATCAATATTACTGTTGAAGAAAAACCCACTGGAGAAATATTAGCTTCAGCCGGTGTTGGTAGCGATGGTGGAACATTGGGTTTCTCTGTTTCAGAAAAAAACTTTATGGGTCGTGGTATAGGACTTACTACCTCGGCTACTATTAGTGAAGAGAGATTTAAAGGTGAGTTTACAGTTTTAAACCCTAACTTTAATTATACAGAAAAAGCATTATCCACAAGTATTTTTGCTGTTGATACTGACAGGATGGCAGCCAGTGGTTATGAGTCTACAGAAGTTGGCTTTAGTTTTGGCACGAATTTTGAACAATATAATAACCTTTATTTTTCACCATCATTTAAAGTTTTATCAGAGGAACTAATTACAGACACTACTGCTAGTAACTCAATAAAAAAACAAGAAGGTAATTATTTCACCTCAACTATTGGATATGCATTTGATTATGATTTAAGGAATCAAAGATTTCAAACAACCGACGGTTTTAGAAGTAGATTTTTTCAGGAGCTGCCTGTTGTCTCAGAAAGTGACAGCCTTATATCATCATACACATTTGATTATTATTTTTCTTATGAAGATACTACTTCCAGCATTGGTCTTTTCTTGAAAAACGCCACTGGATTATCTGATGATGTAAGGGTGTCTGAAAGAATAGGTATACCTTCGAGCAGATTGAGAGGATTTAAAAGAGGAGGCGTTGGCCCTGTTGAACAAGGTGCAGATATTGACCACATAGGTGGTAATTATGCTGCTGCATTAAGTTTAACTCAGGAGATTCCAAATATAGCGCCTAATTTACAGAATTTTGAATTTAAATATTTTCTAGATTTCGGAAATGTATGGGGAGCAGATTTTAGAGGATCAAATTTTGATGACTCAAATTACTTAAGAGCGTCGACAGGAGTAGGTATTGAATGGTGGACACCTGTTGGACCTTTATCATCATCATTTTCACATGCAATTAGAAAAAATAGCACAGATGAATTTGAAGGATTTCAATTCAACATAGGTACAACTTTCTAATGCTAAAAAGATTATTTACGTTATTTTTTTTTCTTATATTCACATTTAATACCAATGCAGAAATACAAAAAATAGTTTACATTGATATAGAAAAAATTATGCAACAATCAGTTGCTGGTAAAAATTTTATAAATTTACTAGAAAAAAAACATAAAACCAATATTTCCAAGTTTAAAAAAGAGAATGAACAAATTAAAGAAAAAGAAAAAAAATTAATTACCCAAAAAAATATTTTAAGTCCACAAGATTTTCAAAAAGAATTATCAAAATTAAGAGATGAAATAACAAATTTTCAAAAAAATCAAGTAAAAGCAAGAAATGAAATCAACAAACTTAGAGTGTTAGGAACGAACAAAATGATTAATGAAATTACACCTATATTAGAAAATTACGCAAAAGAAAATGCAATTAACTTAATATTACAAAAAAAAAATATTGTTATGGGAAAAAAAGAAATGGAAATTACAGATAACATTATAACTTTAGCAGATAAAAAAATAAAAAAAATAAATTTAGATTAATGTCTGAAACTTTAAACAAAAATCAAATTGAGAACCTTCTACCTCATAGAGAGCCTATGCTTTTACTAGATAAATTAATTAATATAAAAAAATTATTATCTGCTACTGCTATTGTTAATGTCAAAAAAGACAGTTTCTTTGTAAATGGACACTTCCCTGGGCAGCCAGTTATGCCAGGTGTTCTCATTGTAGAAGCATTCGGTCAAGCAGCTGCTGCACTAACTGCTCATGGTATAGACAAATCTACTTATGAAAATAAACTTGTTTTTTTAATGAGTGTTGAAAAAGCAAGATTTAGAAATCCGGTAGTTCCTGATTGTAAATTAGAATTAAATGTAGAAGCCGTAAGATCTCACGGCAAAGTTTGGAAATATAAAGGTGAGGCGTTTGTTTCAGGAAAAAAAATGGCTGATGCCATATGGTCAGCCACGATTGTTGACAGGAAATAATTAGAAATATTTATTGATAACTCCTTTTTGAATAGTTTTGATATTAAATCACTTAATGTCTAATCCATTTTTTAACAATACCGGCCCATATAGAATAGATTTCCTATTAGAAAAAATAGATTTAAAAATAATAAATAAAGATATTAATGTTACAGACATTAAAGATTTATTTACTGCCTCGAATGGAAATATTACTTTTTTTCATTCTAGGAAATACTCTGAATTTGCAAAAAAAACTAAAGCGTCTTTTTGTATTACAAACTCAAGTTTAAAACATTTACTTCCAAAAAGCTGTATTCCTATAATCAGTGATAATATTCTATTCACAACCTCAAAGATAACTGAAATTTTTTATCCTGACTCAGTGAATGATAACTTTGATGACACAGTCCAAAATATAGAAAAAACAAAATATAAAGAAAAAGTTAAGCTAGGAAAAAATATTTTAATAGGCAATAATGTTAAGATTGGCCAAAACTGCTCAATTGGACACAATACAATTATTGAGAAAAATGTTGAAATTGGAGATAATTGTAGCCTTGGATCTAATGTAATCATTAGGAATAGCATCTTAAAAAATAACGTTCATGTTTTGGATGGTTGTGTAATTGGAAAAAAAGGTTTTGGATTTTTACCAAGTCAAAATAAAAATATTAGATATCCTCAAATTGGAATGGTTTTAATAGGCGATAATTGTGAGATTGGATGTAATTCAACAATCGATAGAGGATCTCTTTCTGATACAATTATTGGAAGGAACACTTTTTTAGATAACCAAATTCATATAGCGCACAATGTAAAAATTGGTGATAATTGCATTATTGCTGGTCAAGTTGGATTTGCTGGAAGCTCGATTATTGGAGATAATGTAATGATAGGGGGTCAAGCAGGTGTTTCGGGACATCTTAAAATAGGAAACAATGTTCATATCGCCGGTGGTAGTGGAGTAATTAAAAGTATTAGTGATAATTCTAAGGTTATGGGCTATCCAGCAAAAGAATTAAAAAAATTTTTAAAAGATAATAAATGATACATGAAACAGCAATAATTGATAAAAATGCAAAAATACCCTCATCAACTTCTATTGGACCTTATGTAGTCATAGGACCAGAAGTTGAATTAGGAAATAATGTTATTGTACAATCTCATGTTTCTATTATGGGAAAAACTAAAATTGGAGATGGAAATATTTTTTTTCCATTCTCGTCCATAGGTAATGACCCACAGGATTTGAAATTTAAAGGGGAAAAATCCTCTTTAGTGATCGGAGATAATAATAAAATTCGCGAATACGTTACAATTAACCCAGGAACTTTAAGTGGAGGTGGAATTACAAAAGTAGGAAGTAATTGTTTATTTATGATTGGTTCACATATTGCACATGATTGCAATGTTGGTAATAACGTAATAATCGCAAACAACGTTCCATTGGGTGGTCACGCAGAAATAGGAGATGGTGTTGTAATAGGTGGTAATTCTGCAGTACAACAATTTACAAGAATTGGAAAATTCGCTATGATAGGTGGTATGACAGGTGTGCTTAATGATGTTATACCTTATGGACTTTCTATTGGGAATAGAAATCACTTACAAGGACTTAATTTAATAGGATTGAGAAGAGCTAAAACTGAAAACAAAATAATTTTGGAATTAACTGAAGCATATAAAGATATATTTAGATCAAAAAATCTTTCAGAAAATTTAAAAAATTTACCTCAGAAATATGAAAAAAATGTTCTTGTACAAGATGTAATTGAATTTATTAATAAAGATAAAAAAAGATCAATAGCTCAACCATTAAATTTGAATGAAAGTAATAGATAATTTATTAGATAAAAATGACTTCATTAAGTTGATAGACAAACTTAATGGACCTGAATTTCCCTGGTATTTTCTCAAGGGAAAAGTCCACGCAGACGATGGACATTATCAAATGTGTCATAATTTTTTTTTAGAGGGTAAGCCACAATCTCAATATTTAACCATACTTGACCCATTTATAACTAAACTCAATATAGGCAAAGTTATAAGAATTAAAGCAAATATTACTTTTAAAAAAAATACCAATGAAGAAACAGATATGCACACAGATTTAAAAAGAGTAGGAAATGAAAAATTTAAAACTGCAGTATTTTATTGCAATACAAATAATGGCTCCACATTGTTTAAAAGTGGTGAAAAAATTCTTAGTAAAGAAAACAGAGTTGTAATATTTGATGGTGATAAATTACATTGTGGAGTTTCCTGTACAGATAAAGATCGAAGAATTGTTATAAATTTTAATTATATAGAAAAAAGTTCATGATAGGTCTTTTTTTTGGTGATAACGATCTTCCAAAAGAAATTTTGAAAAAAATAAAGAAGAAAGGTATTAAATATTTAATTATAGATTTATCAAATCGAAAAAAATTCAAAAATGACAAACATTCTTGTCGGGTTTCAATAGGACAATTTGGTAGAATTTTAGAAATTTTAAAAAAAAACATATGTAAAAAAGTTTTATTTGCAGGAAACGTATCTAGACCTAGTCTAACTAAATTAAAATTAGATTTAAAAGGTCTATATTATTTTCCAAGAATAATAAGGGCTTCGAAACTTGGAGATGCAGCAATTCTCAAAGAAATTATAAAAATATTAGCTCAAAACAAAATTAAAACTGAAAATTCTTTAAAATTCAATCCTGAGCTAACGCTGAAAAAGGGCGATTACTCAAAAATAAAAGCAAATAAACAAGATAAATTGGATATTAAAAAAGCAATTAAGATACTAAACAGTTTAAAGCAATATAATTATAGTCAAGGTGTTGTAGTTAGAAACAATAAAGTTGTTTCTATAGAAGGAAAAGGTGGAACTAAAATAATGTTAGAAAAAAGCAGAAACAAAAAATTCAAAAATCATGGAGTTATGGTTAAATTTCCAAAGAAAAAACAAGATCTTAGAATTGATCTCCCTACAGTTGGTTTAAAAACAATGAAACAAAGCAAAGCTGCTGGGTTAAAAGGAATTGTTGTAAAAAGCAAGCAACACATTTTTTTAGATAAAAACAAATGTATTAATTTTGCCAATAAGAACAGGATGTTTATCTCAGTAAAATGAAAAAAATTTTTGTATTAACTGGAGAACCTTCGGGAGATAAATTAGCATCAAAAGTAGTTTCCAAACTTCAACAAAATTATTCCGATATAGAATATTTAAGTGTTGGTGGCTCTCACTTAAATAGACATGGAGTAAAATCTATATATGATCTTAAAGAAATAACATATATTGGATTTACCAGTGTTTTTTTTAATATATTAAAAATCAGAAATAAAATAAATATAACTGTTAAAAAGATAATCGAATTCAATCCTGACATATTACTAAGTGTGGATAGTCCAGATTTTACTTTAAGAGTTGCTGAAAAAGTTAAAAAAATAAATCCCAAGATAAAAACCATTCACTATGTTGCTCCACAAGTATGGGTATGGAGAAGGGGCAGGGTTAAAAAATTTAAAAAGTTTTTAGACCATATTCTTTTATTATTCAATTTTGAAAAAAAATATTTTGATAAAGAAAATATCAAAAACACTTTTGTTGGTCATCCGTTACTCGAAAATAAAGAAAATACTAAAACAGATTTACCTAATTTAATAAATAATGATAAAAAAACAATATCCTTATTTGCTGGAAGCCGGACATCAGAAACAAATATATTATTACCAATACTATTAGATTTTATTAAATTAATGAATGCAAAATTTAATCAATATTATTTTATTTTTCATGCAACTGATCAGAATAAAGATTTAATTAAAGATGAATTAAAAAAAAAAAAATTTAGTAATGTTGAGGTTATATCAGATGAAAGTATTAAATTTCAAATATTATCAAAATCTATATTTGCGGTAGCTAAGTCTGGAACTGTTTCTTTAGAGATTTGTAATTTAAAAGTGCCATCAATTATTATTTATAAAATGAACGTAATAAATTTTTTAATTGTAAAATTTTTAGTAAAAGTAAAGTTTGCTAATATAATAAATATTATTAACCAAAAAGAAATAATACCTGAATTAATTCAAAATGAATGTAATGCAAAAGAAATCTTTAGATCTGTAGTTTATTTTTTGAAAAATCCAGAACTTATGAATAAACAAATTAATGATGTAAGCAATACATTGAATCAGATTAAATCTAAAACCTCTTCATCTGCTGAAGCTTCTGCTGTAGTTTTAAACTATCTTGACGTCTAATCTCTTTTGAACCTCTTTTTTTCCTAACGATAAGATAATGTCATATATCCCAGGTCCAAATTTTGAACCAGTTAATACTATTCTTAAAGGTTGGCCAACACCTTTAAAATTTGTATCATGAGATTTGATAAGTCCATTTACCAATGATTCTAAAATTTTTCTACTAGGTTGGTCTATCTTTTCAAATTGACCTTTAAAGTCATAAATAATTTTTTTGGCTTTTTCGTCAACTAATTTTATATCATCTTTATTAAAAATTACTTCATCAACAATTATATATTTCCCATTATTAAATATGTCTTCCAAGGTTTTTGCTTTATTTTTTAAAAAAGATAATGATTTTTTTATTTTATCTTTTTTATCAGATTTAATTTCTTTATTAAATTTATTGCAATATTCTATTAGTTTATTAAATAAGTCATCTTCATTCATGTTTTTAATGTAGTATTCGTTCATAGATAAAATTCTGTTCATATCTAGTCTAGAAGGAGATCTACCAATCCCTCCAAGATTAAAATGTTTTATACTTTCTTCCATTGTAAATATTTCCTTATCTTTATAAGACCATCCTAATCTTAAAAGATAATTTCTAAGAGCATCAGGCATAATACCAATCTTAGAATAATCATCTAATGTTGATGCCTTATCTCTTTTTGATAATTTTTTTCCCTCAATTGTATGTATTAATGGTATATGCGCAAAAGCAGGTAAATCCCATTTCATTGCTTCATAAATTTGGATTTGTTTAAAAGTATTTATTTTATGATCATCCCCTCTAATTATATGTGTCATATTCATTTGATGGTCATCAACAGTCGAGGATAAGTTATATGTTGGTGTGCCATCATTTCTTAAGATTACAAAATCTTCAATCGTATTATTTTCAATTTTAACATTACCTTGAACCAAATCTTTTAATATTGACGTACCGTCTATTTTACTTTTAAACCTTATTACCGGCTTTATATTTTTAGGAGCTTCAGTCTCATTTTTATTTCTCCATTTTCTGTTATAAATATAAGGAATTTTTTTTTGTTTAGCCCTTTTCTTTTGTTCCTCAATTTCTTCAGATGAACAGTAACATTTATATGCACTACCTTTTTTTAATAATTCATAGGCAATTTTAATGTGATCTTCTATTTTTTTAGATTGTACATATTCTTCCCCATCAAAATCTATACCAATCCATTTTAGCGAATTAATAATTTGTTTATTATATTCTTCTTTTGATCTTTCTTTATCAGTATCTTCAATTCTTAAAAAAAAATTACCGTTTTGATTTTTTGAATATAGCCAGTTAAATAATGCTGTACGAACTCCACCTATATGTAATGGTCCGGTTGGTGATGGAGCAAATCTAGTTGCTACTTTTGACATTTAATATTAGTAAACTATTTTTTTAGAAGTTTCTATACAAAGATACTAGAACGCCCTGAACTTTTACTCTATCTGGGCCAAAGATTTTAGTTTCGTAGTTTTTATTTGCACTTTCAAGAGCAATCGTTTTTCCTTTTCTTCTTATCCTTTTAAGCATAGCCTCATGGTCATCAATTAAAGCTACTACAATTTTTCCATTCTCTGCTGTATCAGTTTTTTTAACAATTACTGTATCACCTTCACTTATACCAGCATCGATCATTGAGTCACCTTGAACTCTTAAACCAAAATATTCACCATTTTTTTCTAAATTGTTAGGTAGAGGAACCCTTGAAACTTCATTTTGTATAGCTTCAACTGGCGTGCCTGCTGCAATTTTACCTAATACTGGAATTTCGTTTGTCTCGACCCCTTCTTCATCCAAACCACCTTTTATTACACTTGGTGAAAAGGAGTTATATATATCATTGGCAGATGCGGTCTCAGGAAGTTTTACAACCTCCAAAGCTCTAGCTTTATGAGCCAACCTTTTTATAAAGCCTCTCTCTTCTAGGGCGCTAATTAATCTATGAATTCCGGATTTTGATTTTAAATTTAACGACTCTTTCATCTCTTCATAAGATGGAGATACACCGGAGCTTCTCAACTTCTTGTTGATAAACATTAAAAGATTTTTTTGTTTTTTTGTAAGCATAAGAACAAATATCGTACAAATAATGTTCTATAAAAGTTCTTCTAAATTAACAATAGTAAAAAAAGCTTGTAAAATCAGGGAAAATTTTACTAAAGAACTGTAAAAATTGAGTTATTATTTAAATTTTTCAAAAGTGATTCACCTATCAAAAATGTTTTAATTGAAGTTCTTTCTGAAAGTTTTAGCAGGTCATTTTTTGTTTGAATACCACTTTCTGAAATTAAAGGACCGGAATGATTAATAAGAACATCGTAGATGTCATAGGTTGTATTTATATTTGTCTCAAGAGTTTTTAAATTCCTATTATTTATACCTAAAAGCGCATTTTTATATTTCAAGGCTCTTTTAGCTTCCTCAATAGTATGAACTTCTACAATAACAGACATGTTATGCTTTATAGCCTCGTCATATAATTCGTCAGCTATATTGTCAGTAACACCAGCTAGTATTATTAAAATTGCTAATTGGATGAAGGCCAAAAAAACTTCTTTGTAACTGTATTGTTTCACCAATTATATGATTTGAAAACATTTGGTCATAATATGCCAGATTAGAAGATAAAACAGGGCAAGTTATTCCCATGTTTATTGCACTTGAATTGAATTCTCTAATTGATTTTAATTGATCTGAACAATTTCTTTTAATTAAATCATGTAAAAAATTTACGTCAAAATTTTTTTTTAAATAATTAATTTTTTCTTTTTTCTTTTCTATAATTTTTTCAAGTATATTCTTAGACATTTTGAATTTTTTTTAAGTGATCGAAAGTTTTTCCTGATAAAATATGATTTCTTGAATTCATGTAAGCTTCATCAAAATTTTTAAAAGATTCATTTACTATTAATCCAGCAGCAGCATTTAAACAAACTGCTTTGGAAAAATCATTATCCTCACCCATAAATATTTTAATTATTTTATCAGCATTAAATTTTGCATTATTACCTATAAGATTTTCAAATTTATCTGCATTGATACCTAATTTAATTGGATCTATTACAAATTCAGAAATTTCCTTGTTTTTTAATTGCACAACACTGGTCTTAGCGTAAGGTGAAATTTCATCAAGACCATCTTCACTATTAACAATCCATGCAAATTTTATATCTAAATTCTTTAATGCTTCTGCAAAAATTTTTAAAAGTTTTTTGTCAAATACGCCGACTACTTGTTTTTTTACTGAGGCTGGACTACTTAATGGTCCTATCATATTGAATATCGTTCTTTTACCAATTTTTTTTCTTGTTGGCCCAACAAATTTCATAGTGCTGTGATAATTAGGTGCAAACATAAATCCAAAGTTATTCTTATTAATTTGATCAATAATTTCATTTGGTTTTAAATTTATATTCACTTTAAGCGCCTCCAAAACATCGCCTGATCCGCACTTTGAGGAAACTGCTTTATTTCCATGTTTTGCAACTTTTACCCCCATACTTGCAAGTAAAACCGCTGCAGCTGTAGATATATTAAGAGTGTTTAAACCATCACCACCCGTTCCGCATGTATCAACACAATCATCTATATAAACTCTTTTAGCTTTTTCTCTTAATATATAAACACCTCCAGCAATTTCGTTGGCAGCCTCACCTTTAAAAGATAATTTCGTCAAAAAATTAAATATTTCCTCATCATTTGCTTTACCTTCCATTAATAGCCTAAATGCTTCAACACTTTCCTCAAATGATAAATCTTGTTTTGTTTCAATTTTACTTATAAATTTTTGCATTTATTTAAGAGTTTACAAAGTTTTTTAAAATTTTCATTCCTAATTTTGTTTTAATACTTTCTGGATGAAATTGAACGCCATGTATATTGTATTTTTTATGTTTAACACCCATAATTGTACCATCTGCTGTTTCGGCGGTAATTTCTAGATCATTAGAAAAGGTTTTTTTGTCAATAATTAAACTATGATATCTAGTTGCCTCAAATTTTTTTGGTAAATTTTTTAAAATACCTTTATTTTTATTGTAAATATAACTTGTTTTTCCATGCATTAGTTTCTTTGCTTTAATAATTTTAGAGCCAAAAACTTGACCAATAATTTGATGACCTAAACAAACTCCCAATATCGGCATTTTTTTATAAAATTTGCTAACAATTTTTAAACAATTTCCAGATTGATTTGGATTTCCTGGGCCAGGTGATATAACGATTTTTTTAAATTTTAAATCAATAATTTTTTTTTCATCTACTTTATCGTTTCTGTGAACTTCTACTTTTACATTCAGTGTTGATAAGTAATGATATAAATTAAAAGTAAAACTATCATAATTATCTATCAAAAGTATTTTCATTTTTACTCTAAAGCTTTTATCAAAGCTTTTGATTTATTAATTGTTTCTTTATATTCATTAATTGGTTTACTATCAGCAACTATTCCAGCACCAGCTTGTACATAAAATTTATTGTTTTTAACTATTGCTGTTCGAAGCGCAATACAAGTATCAAAATCACCATTTGCAGAAAAATACCCAATACCACCAGCATAAATTTTTCTCTTTGTTTGCTCAAGTTCATCAATAATTTCCATAGCCCTTATTTTTGGAGCTCCTGAAACTGTTCCTGCAGGAAAACCAGCCATTAGTGCTTTAAATTTTGAGTATTTATTATCAAATTTACCCTCAACGTTAGAAACTATGTGCATAACATGAGAATATTTTTCTATTTTAAATTTTTCAGTTACTTTTACAGAGTCTATTTTTGAAATTTTTCCAACATCATTTCTGCCTAGGTCTAATAACATTAAATGCTCGGATAATTCTTTTTTGTCGGTAATTAAATCTTTCATGTAAAAATTATCTGTTTTAATATTTTTTCCTCTTGGTCTTGTACCTGCAATTGGTCTAATAGTAACTTTTTCATTTCTCAACCTTACCAATATTTCAGGACTGGCACCTATTATTTTAAAATCCTTAAAATTAAAATAAAACATAAATGGAGAAGGGTTAGTGACCCTTAATTTTTTATAAATATCTATAGGTGTTTTTGTTAATTTAGATTCAAACCTTTGACTCAGCACAACTTGAAAAATGTCACCAATTTCTATGTATTTTTTAGCTTTTTTTACGCTTTCAATAAATTTTTTTTTTGAAAAATTTGACTTAATAAATACTTTATTTTTGTTTTTTTTTAATTTTTTAGAATAAGACATTTTGGATTGTATTACTAGAAGATTTATTTCATCCTCTACTGTGTTATATTTTTTTTCATAATTATTTATTTTTTCATCAGTAAATACGTTTTTAATAAAATACATTTTTTTTTTAACATTATCGTGAATCACTAAAGTAGTTGGTCTCATCAACCTTATATCAGGTATCTTAAGGTCATCTTTGCAAGTGTCTCTAATTTTTTCTATATGTCTTATACAGTCGTAAGAAAAGTAACCTGATATTAAACTGCAAATTTGGGGCAGTCCTTTAGGAGTTTTAAATTTAAAATTATTTATAATATTATTTATAATATTAACAGTTTTACCATTAACTTTCCTCTTAACTCCTTTTTTAATTTGGTAAACATTCTCATTATTAAACTCCCAAATCTTATCGGGATCTTTTCCAAATATTGTATATCTACCTCTAGTTATACCTTTCTCGACTGACTCAAATATAAAACTATTGAATTCTTTTAAAAAATTATTAATTAAATTTTCAACCTCTACAGTTCCTTTAACATTTATAGATTTGTAAAGAATTTGATTTTGATTTTTATGTAATTTTTTAAAATTACTTAATTTTACATTTAACATTATTTAAAAAAATTATTTACTCTTTCAAGAGCATTATCATTAATTTCAACATTATATTCATTATTTAAATATATGTCATAAGATGAATAAATCTCATTCTTTATTTTTTCATTAACTTCATTTGATATTTGAATAATCTCTTTATCATCGAGTTTTTTTTTGTTAATTTTTAATATTTTTACCAAATATACATCATCTTTTTCATCTGCCACCAGTGTAAAACTGTTTTCTGGCAATGCATATAAAACCTTTACTGAGTTAATATCAAAAATATTATCATCTCTTATAGAATTAAGTTTTGTTTTTTTATAATCATCCATATTTTTTGAAAATTTCATAAAATCCTCATTATTAAATTTATTTTGTCTAATATTATTTAGGATTTCATTATTAAATTTAAATTTTTCTTTTTGGTACAAAATATTTCTTATTTCTTCTTCAAATTTTTTATCAAGCGTTGGTATTTTTTTTTCATAATTGTTAATTTTAAAAATAATGAAGTAATCGTTCTTATCTAAAATATTGATATCATACTGATTAACATAATCAGAGATATAATCAAAATCTTTGTTATTACTTGATAGATCGAAATTGTTGATCTCATTTATTTTAACTTCTGTGTAATTTTTAAGCAGTTCTTCTATACTAGTAAACTTTGTTAAATTATTTTCTAATTCATCAATTTTATTAAAAAATTCATCGTTAAATTCATCACTATTTACTAAATTTTTAGGATTTATTTCTGCATATTTAAAATCAATATATTCTCTTTCAAGCTCTTTGCTATTTTCCTTTAAATATTTATTAACATCCATATTAGAAAATTGATCTTTTTTTTTATAACTTTTATCTAAATTTATATACTCAATTTCTATTAAACTGTTATTACTTGCACTTAACGAATTTATAAGCACATTAGGAGATTTTAAACCTCCACCATAATAATTAAATAGTATTTTTTCTAATTGTCTTCTCTTTAATCTTTTTTCAAACTGTGCTGCATTTAAATTATTTTCTAAAAGAAATTTTTCATATTTTGAACGTTTAAATTGCTTATCTTTATCCAAAAAATCGTTATTATTTTTAATTAGATCAATTAAGTTTTCTTCACTCATTGATATACCAAGTTTATTTATTTCTAACTCAATAAATTTTTTTGCTAACATATCATTTAACAATTCACTCATTATGTTTTCATCGAGATTATTTTTAATTAGTTCAGGATTTAATCCTATTGAATTAATATGATCCAAAAAGTTTTGTGTAGAAACACTATGATTACCAATTTTAGCAACATTATTTGTATTTCCTCCTTGAAATATACCTCCCATACCCCAAAATACAAAAGGTATTATAATTATACCTACTAGAACTGAAGCTAATTTAGTTTTTGAAAAGTTTCTTAGTTTTCCTAGCATAATATATGATTAGATATTGATCTATAAACACAAATCTATAGATTAAAATATTTATTATGACAAATAAAATATTGTTTATTGCAAATTGGAAAATGTTTGGAACCAAAAAAACTGTAAAAACTATTAATAATGTAATTAAATTCAGTAAAAGAAAGCATACTAAAAAAGCTAAGATTATTTATTGCCCTCCTTATACTTTGATAGACTCCATAGTTAAAAAAACTAAAAATAGTGAAATTGATGTTGGTGCACAAAATTGTCATTTTGAAAAGAATACCGGACCATTTACTGGATCTATTAGTACAGATATGATTAAAGAAAGTGGTGCAAAACTCGTTATTATTGGTCATTCAGAGGTAAGAATGCAAGGTGAAACTAACTTAATTATAAATAAAAAAATTATCAATGCTTTACATACTAAGTTAAAAGTAATTTTCTGTATTGGCGAAACACTTAAAGAAAAAAAATCTAATAAAACAAAATTAGTTTTAAAAAAGCAATTAATACTTGGACTTAAGTATGTAAAAAATTTAAAAAATATAATTTTTGCTTATGAACCTGTTTGGTCTATTGGGACAGGTAAAGTACTAGATAGTAAAAATCTAAAAACACAATTTTTATATTTAAAAAAATTTTTAAAAACAAAGTATAAAATTAAAAAGCCAATTATTGTATATGGTGGTTCAGTAAATGATAAAAATATTTTAAATTTAAAAAAAATAAACGAAATAGATGGTTTTTTGATTGGTGGTGCATCGACAAATTCAAAAAAATTTATTGATATAATAAAAAAAACTATTAATTAAAGATTATGGAAAATATTTTATTAACTCTGAACATTATATTAGCTATAATATTAGTATTGTTGGTTCTTTTGCAGCAATCGGAGGGCGGGGCTTTAGGTATTGGCGTTTCTCAAGAGAGTTTTATGTTTTCTAGATCAGCTGGAAATTTCTTAACAACAGCAACGGCCATAGTTGCTACATTATTTATAATTTGTAGTTTGGGACTCACTATTTTATCTAATAAAGAACTAACACCTGAAAAATCTTTATTGGACAAAATTGAGCAAAACACTGATAAAGACGCACCACAAATTCCACAAAATAACAATTAGTTCTTTGATTTTACTAAAATAAAGTCTATAACATAATTCCATGGCGCGATTTATATTTGTCACTGGCGGCGTGGTTTCCTCTTTAGGTAAAGGTCTTTCGTCTGCATCACTAGCTTATTTGTTAAAATCTCAAGGATATAAGGTTAGACTTAGAAAAATGGATCCGTATTTAAATGTTGATCCAGGAACAATGAGTCCATTTCAACACGGAGAAGTCTTTGTTACGGATGATGGAGCAGAAACCGATTTAGATCTTGGTCACTATGAAAGATTTACAAATATTTCAGCAAAAAAAAGTGACAATATTACAACGGGAAAAATTTATAGAGATATAATTGGAAAAGAAAGAAAAGGTGAATACTTAGGTAAAACAGTTCAGGTAATTCCTCATGTTACAGATAGAATTAAGGAATTTATTAAAAAGGATATTTACAAAGAAGATTTTGTAATTTGTGAAATTGGAGGAACTGTGGGAGATATAGAAAGCTTGCCTTTTTTAGAGGCTATAAGACAATTCTCAAATGATATTGGGAGGGATAAATCTCTATTCATTCATTTAACATTAGTGCCTTTTTTAAAATCTTCCAACGAAATTAAAACCAAACCAACACAACATTCTGTAAAAGAATTGCGAAGCATAGGTATTCAACCAAATATTGTTATTTGCAGGTCTCAACATTCAATACCGCTAGATCAAAGAAATAAAATTTCTCTTTTTTGTAATATTCCTATTCAGAGAGTTATTGAAACAGTAGATGTAAAAACTATTTATGAAGCACCCATTAGTTTTTTCAAAGAAGGCTTAGATAGAGAGGTTTTAAAATATTTTAAAATTAAACCGAAGAAAAAATTAAATTTAAATAAATGGAAAAAAGTTACAAAGACTATTACAAGCAAAAATTTAAAAGAAGTTAATATCGCGATAATTGGAAAATATGTAGAATTAAAAGATGCGTATAAATCTTTAGATGAGGCTTTAGTTCATGGAGGTATAGATAATAACGTGAGAGTAAATTTGATTAGAATTGAGTCAGATAGACTAAAATTGTCAAATATTAAAAAAAATTTGAAAAATGTATGTGGGATTTTAATACCAGGAGGATTTGGTAAAAGAGGAACTGAGGGTAAAATCGGATGCATAAATTATGCAAGAAAAAACAAAATACCTTTTTTTGGCATATGTTTTGGTATGCAAATGGCAATAATTGAATTTGCTAGAAATGAATTAAAAATTCAAAAAGCTGGTTCCACAGAATTTAATAAAAATTGCAGACCTGTAATTGGTTTAATAGAGGAGTGGAATAAAAATGGAAATATAATTAAGGGATCTCTTAAAAATCTTGGAGGTACAATGCGTCTTGGTTTATATCCAGCTAAATTACAACACAATTCGCTAGTAAAAAATATTTATAAAAAAAATCTAATATATGAAAGGCACAGGCATAGGTATGAGGTTAACAATAGTTTAAGAAGTTTATTTGAGAAAAAAGGGATGATTTTTTCAGGAATGTCACCTAATGATAAACTACCAGAAATAATTGAATTAAAAAATCACCCATGGTTTATTGGTGTACAATTTCATCCTGAATTTAAGTCTAGACCTTTAGATCCTCATCCACTATTCTCATCATTTATTAGGGCTGCAAAAAATAAATAATGAAAAATATTACTATAAAATGTAAAAATTTAAAAATTTCAAATGATAACCCTTTTTGCTTGATCGCGGGTCCTTGTCAGCTAGAGAATGAACAGCATGCTATTGATATGGCTGGCAAAATAAAAGAAATTACTAAAAAATACCAATTAGGTTTTATTTATAAAACATCTTTTGATAAAGCAAACAGAACCAGCATAAAGGGAAAAAGAGGAGCTGGACTGGATAAGTCTTTACCAATTTTTGATAAGATCAGAAAAGAGCTAGAGACACCAGTTTTAACTGACATACATACAGCGGAGCAATGCTCAATTGTTTCTGAGCATGTAGATATTATCCAAATACCAGCTTTTTTATGCAGACAAACTGATTTATTAATTGCTGCAGCTAAAACAAAAAAAATTATAAATGTTAAAAAAGGTCAATTTTTAGCACCTTGGGATATTACAAATGTTATAAAAAAAATTTCAGAATCTGGTAACGAAAATATTCTAATTACCGAAAGGGGATCAAGCTTTGGATATAATTCATTGGTATCAGATATGAGATCATTACCCATAATGGCAAAAACTGGGTACCCTGTAGTTTTTGATGCCACCCATTCTGTTCAACAGCCTGGTGGATTAGGTGATAAAAGTGGTGGGCAAAGAGAATTTGTTCCTATTTTATCAAGAGCCGCCGTTGCAGTAGGAGTTGCAGCTGTGTTTATCGAAACACACAATGATCCAGATAACGCTCCATCTGATGGACCAAATATGATCCCTTTAAATAAATTGGATGAGCTACTAAATCAATTAATAGAAATAGATAAATTGATAAAAAGTTAGTTTTTTAAATGTCTAAAATTACTAAAGTTGTTGCAAGACAAATTTTTGATAGTAGGGGATTTCCAACAGTTGAGGCTGAAGTTTTTTGTGAAAGAATTTCCTCAAGCGCAATATGTCCATCTGGCGCATCAACAGGAACCTATGAAGCATTTGAAAAAAGAGACTTAGGTAATTCAAAGTATTTAGGAAAAAGTGTTTTTCAAGCAGTTCAAAATATAAATAAAATTATTTCGAAAAAAATTATTAAAAAAAATGTACATAATCAAGAATTAATAGACTCTATAATGATTAATTTAGACGGAACGAAACAAAAGATTAAATTAGGAGCCAATGCGATTTTGTCAGTATCAATGGCTGTTAAAAAATTATCTGCAAAAATTAAAGGGATACCTTTGTATAAAAATTTTTTAGTAAAAAAAAATTTTAAATTACCTTACCCTTTGATGAATATAATCAATGGAGGAGCACATGCGAATAACGGACTAAGAATCCAGGAATTTATGATTAGACCTGATAGAGCTAAATCATTTACAGAGTCAATGAATATTTGTTTTTTAGTTTTTCAAAATTTAAAAAAAATTATAAAAGAAAAAAAATATTCTGTATCTGTAGGAGATGAAGGAGGTTTTGCACCGATGATATCTAAGAATGAGGAGGCTTTGAATTTAATAGTAAAAGCTATTAAAATTTCAGGTTTTGTAAATGGCAAAGATGTCTCGATATGTTTAGATGTAGCTGCAAATGAATTATTTAAAAAAAACAAATATTCAATCCATTCAAAAAAATATGTTTCAATGAATAGATCTATCTCAGGCTACCTTAAATTAATTAAAAAATATAAAATTAAGTCTATAGAGGATCCATTTGCTGAAGATGATTGGGGTGCTTGGTCGTTATTTTCAAAAAAAAATAAAAAAATTCAAGTAGTAGGTGATGATTTGTATGTTACAAATCTTCAAAGACTTAAAAAGGGATTTCTTAATTTGTCTTCGAATGCAATATTAATTAAATTAAATCAAATTGGCACTGTGTCAGAGACTTTAGAAGTTATAAAGTTTGCCCAAGCTATTGGTTATAATACGATTATTTCTCACAGATCAGGTGATTCTGAAGATACATTTATCTCAGATTTTGCTGTTGGTACAAACTCAAATCAAATTAAAACTGGCTCATTATGCAGATCAGAAAGAGTTGCAAAATACAATCAATTGTTAAGAATAGAAAACGAGCTTTTAAATAAAAATAATATGGCACAATTATAATGTTGAATAATATTAAAACTAAAATTTTATTTGTATTTCCCTTATTTCTAGCTTTATATTTTATATTTAATTTACTAGGTGGTGAAAGAGGGTTATTTTCTTATTTTGATAAAAAGAATATTTTAAATAAATTAACAACACAAAAAAATACTCTAAATGAAGAAATTACCCAATTAGAGATATATAATTCTCTTTTGAGTGATAATTTAGATAAAGATTATATTGAAATTTTATTGCGCGACAAATTTCTTTTAGGAAAAAAAAATGAAATAGTTTATATCTTAAAAAATGAGTAAAATTAGACATCCGGAAAAACAAAAAAATCAAATTAATCCAATTAAAAAAAAACCTGATTGGATAAGATCTAAACTTATAAATAGCAAAGAATTTTTTATTACTAAAAGTGTAATAAATCAAAACAATCTTGTTACAGTATGTCAGGAAGCCAATTGTCCAAATATAGCAGAATGTTGGAGTAAAAGGCATGCTACTTTTATGATAATGGGTGATACTTGCACGAGAGCTTGTGCATTCTGTGATGTTAAAACAGGTAAACCAAATAAGCTGGATCCTTTGGAACCAAAAAAAATATCTATAGCGGTAAAAAAACTTAATTTAAGACATGTAGTAATTACATCGGTTGATCGTGATGATCTAGAAGATGGTGGTTCTTCACATTTTTATGAAACAATAGTTGAAACTAAAAAACAGAATCCAGAAACTACAATAGAGGTTTTAACCCCAGACTTTTTAAGAAAAGGTAATTCTTATAAAAAAGTGATTGAAGCTAAACCAGATGTTTTTAATCATAATATAGAAACGGTTCCGAGTTTATATTTAAAAGTAAGACCAGGATCTAGATACTTTGGTTCGTTAGAGTTATTAAAAAACGTTAAACTGGTTGATAAAGAAATTTTTACTAAATCAGGTATCATGGTTGGAATGGGTGAGACAAGAGATGAAATATTACAAGTAATGGATGATTTAAGATCTGCACAAGTTGACTTTTTGACTATTGGACAATATTTACAACCATCTACAAAACATTTTCCATTACAAAGATATTATGAGCCAAAAGAATTCAAAGACTTAGAGATAATTGCAAAATCTAAAGGATTTTTGTTGGTTTCTTCATCACCTTTAACAAGATCTTCTTACCATGCAGATGAAGATTTCGCACTTTTGAAAAAAAATAGAAAAATACTTAATGCCAAAAGCATCAGTAAAGAGAACCATTAATTGTTCCAAAGAAAACTTAATAAATTTAGTTTTAAATATTGAAGATTATCCAAATTTTATTCCATATTGTTTAAACTCAAAAATTTATAAAAAAGAAACAGAAGGAGACAAACAATATATAATAGCCGACTTAACTATTGGTAAAGGTTTTTTAAAAGATACATATAAAAGTGATGTAGTGTTAGATAAAAAAAACAGTACTATTATAGTAAAAAACATTGACGGCCCTCTTAAATATCTTAATAATAAGTGGCATTTCAATGAGTTAGGACAATCCACTGAAGTATCATTCGATGTTGATTTTGAACTTAAAAACAAGTTTTTGAATATTATTATGAATAGATCTTTTGAATATGGTCTTACTAAGATAGCTGATGCATTTCAAAAGAGAGCAGAAGAATTATTTCAAGGAACCTAAAATCATCTTAAAAGCCTCTTTAACAGTATTTTTTTGAATAGTATTTCTATTTTTATTTTTAAATAAAAATTTTTTGATAATTATTTTTTTTTTAATTTTTAGACCAATAAAAACTAGACCAATAGGCTTCATTTTAGTTCCACCCTTAGGTCCAGCTATACCAGTAATTGATATATTAACTTGACTTTTGCTAATTCTACTTAGATTAGTGACCATAGATAAGCAACATTGCATACTTACTGCCCCGTACAAGGATATAATTTTAAAAGGTACTTTTAAAATTTTGACTTTTGAATCATTAGAGTAGGTAACTAAACCCATAGAAAAAACTTTAGATGAACCACTTTGTGAGGTTAAAGTGCTGGATAATAATCCTCCCGTGCAAGACTCAGCAAAACTGATATTGAATTTTTTTTTGTTTAAAATTTTTATTATTTTTTTAGAAATTTCCATAAATTATTATAAATATGTACAATACTATAGTAGTATATATACCAGCGATTATATCATCTAAAACTACTCCCAAACCATTTTTAAAGTTTTTATCAATATAATTTATGGGAAAAGGCTTGAGTATGTCAAAAAAACGAAAGCCAATGAAAGAAACAAGCATTATTATAAAAAAAAATTGAGTTGACGATAATGCTTCAAATAAAATTATATAAAAAAATATTAAAGGAATAGATTGCCCTATAAATTCATCTATTACTATTTCTTTTGAATCTATCTCATCAAACTCATCTTTTAATATATTAATAAGCATAATAGAAATTAATGTGACTATAAAAAGAAATATTAAAAGTATTATATAATCAATTTTAATATTAAATAAGATTAAATAAATTAGAGATGTTACACCAGAAGCAATTGTACCTGGAAATAAATTTATTTTACCTATATTAAACATGGTCAATAATAATTTTCCAAAATATTTAGTCATATTTTTTAATTGAAACTATAACCTCACATGCAACTGCTTTTTCTTTACCTATAAGACCAAGTTTTTCGCTAGTTTTTCCTTTTAAGTTTATTTTTTCTTTAGAAATTTTACATAATTTTGAAATTGAGTTTATAATTCTTTTTTTATGTTTTTTTATTTTAGGTGTTTGTAAAATTATATTGATATCTAAGTTGTTAATAAAATAATTTTTTAATTTTATATCCTTTAATATTTTTTGTAAAAGTATAGTAGACCTTATATTTTTAAATTTTTTACTTTTATCTGAAAATTTTTCTCCTATATCCCCCATTCTACATGCACCTAAGATAGCGTCAGTTATAGCGTGTAGGACAGGGTCACCATCAGAATGACCTAATGTTCCTATTTTTGATTTAATTATCATACCTCCTAAATAAAGTTTTCTTTTTGGAACTAGTCTATGTATATCCCAACCGATACCGTAAAATATATTTCGTGGTTCAATATCTTCTATGGTAGTAATTTTTTTGTTCTCTTTTTCACCTCTTATGAATTTTAATTTTTTTTGTGCATCTATTAATAGAGCAGAGTCATCTGTAGTATCTTTTTTAATTTGACTTTGAAGATTTAACAAAATTTTATACTTAAACAATTGAGGCGTTTGCGATAAATAAATATTTTTTCTATTAAAATTTTTAATTTTATTACCATCCCTAAGTTTAACTGTATCAACCACGTCAATCACTGGGACAATACCATCATTATTTTTAAGACCTTTAAGTAGTTTAAGTATTAAATTTACCGAAAAATTAGGTCTAGCTGCATCATGTATAAATACGTTTCTTGGATTAATTTTTTTTAAGTAGTTTAAACAAATTTTCGAGGACTCTGCTCTTGTTTTTCCACCAACAAGAATCTTAATTTTGGGATTTTTCAGTTTTTTTAGGTATTTCTTATGTGACTTATTAATGGCGATAATCACCTTAGATATCTTTTTTGATGAAATTGCCTTATTTATAGAGTGATTAATTAGTATATCTTTCTTATATTTAATATACGGCTTTGGAATTTTAGATTTTAATCTCTTACTTTTTCCTGCAGCTAATATTATAAAACAGTTATTCATTTAATTATGAAATATAAAGTACTACAAAATGCTTAATTTTCTAAAAAAAAATTTATTTATTGTTATAATATTTTTAATCACCTTATTTCTTGGTTTTTTAACTTTTTTAACTTTTATAGATAAAAGTTTTATTAAATTAAATGACAAAAATTTACAATATCTCTTACTATCTAATATTTTACTATTAGTTATATTTTTTTTGATAATTTTTATAGAAGTTAAAAATTCTATTAAAAGTGAAATTGTTTTAGAGGGTTCTAGAGCAAATAGAAAATATATCACTTTTTTTTCATTATTTACGCTTATACCATCTATATTAATATCAGTATTTTCATTATTTCTTTTTTCATTTGCCTTAGAGAAATATTTTGACAAAAAAATCACTACTGCAGTTGATAATTCTTATAAGATAGCGCAGAACTACGTTTTGGATGTAAGAAATAAAATTGAATCAGATATAGTTTTAGTCGCTTATGATTTAAATCAAAATAAAAAAATGTTTAATGCTAATAAAAAACAATTTATTAATTTTATTAATACACAACAATTAATAAGAAATGTAGATGGTGTTTTTTTGATAAATAGTTCTGGTAACCTAATAATCTCAAGCTCAACAAATAAAAGCATGTATAAACCACCATCCAATGAAGCACTAAAATTAGTTCAAAATGACAACAGGCCACTTAAAATATTAGATGCCTATCAAAATACATCAGCTGCTTTAATGAGACTTACTAATTACACAGATACCTTTGTTTATGTAGTAAAATATTTAGATCCCAAAATTGCTAAATATTTAACAGAATCTAGAGAGGCATTAAGTTTTTATTATACTGTTCAAGAAAAGCAGACAGGTATAAAGCTTTCATTTGCTATAATCTATTTGATAATAGTCACACTTTTATTATTTCTATCTATTTCAATTGCTATTAGATTCTCTTCAAGATTTTTCTTATCAATAAACAATTTAATTTCAGCATCAAATAGAATTGGAGAGGGTAAGTTAAATTCAAAAGTACCAGAGATTAAAACTGATAAAGAATTAGAAAAATTAAATAAAAATTTTAATTTAATGATAGATAGACTTAAAGCACAGCAAAATAAATTATTAACAAACGAGAGACATGAAGCATGGGAGCATGTAGCAAGAAAAATAGCACATGAAATAAAAAATCCCTTAACACCAATTCAATTAATTATAGATAGTTTGAGAAATAAATATTCTAAACTTTTAGACAAAGAGAATCAAATTAATTTTGATGAAAATATAAAAACAATAAATAAACAGGTTATGCTAATAGAAAAATTAGTAAATGAATTTTCTGATTTTGCAAGAATGCCAAAACCAATATTTAAAAAAACAAATGTGAAAAAAATACTTAATGACTCAATAAATTTAATGAAAATGAATAATAATGATATTGAAATTAATTTAACTTGTTCTGAAAATTTATTTATTAATTCTGATAAAGAGCAAATGAGTCGAACTTTTATTAATTTAATTAAAAATTCAATTGAAAGTATTAATGAAAAATCCCAAAAAAACCCTGATTTTATTAAAAAAATCAATATAGAAATTGACGAAATTAATGATTATATACATCTCAATATTATTGATAATGGAATTGGTTTTAATGTAACAAATTTAACTAATCTTGCTAAACCTTACTATACAACAAAAAAAAATGGAAGTGGGTTAGGTTTGTCGATAGTTGTTAAAATAATAAATGATCATAATGGTACAATAGATTTTTTAAATCATAAAAATGGTGCAAAAATAAAAATTGTTTTACCGAAAATAAATGTCAGCTGAAATATTAATAATTGATGATAATCCAGATATAAGAAACATTTTAAATATTCTTATATTAGAAGCTGGTTATAAAACACGTGTTGCAGCTAATTACAATCAAGCACTTAACGAAATAGATAAAAAATTACCAGATGTTGCTATTATAGATGTAAAGTTAGACAAAGGAGATAACGATGGTATTGAGCTATTATCACATATTAAAAAAAAAAATAAAGATATCCCTGTTATAATTATCTCAGGACACGCAAATATTGAAATGGCAATCAAGTCACTCAAAAATGGTGCTTTTGAATTTATAGAAAAACCTTTTGATCAAAACAGATTACTAAATTTTGTTAACAGAGCAGTTGAAAATTTTAATTTGAAAAATCAAAATAAAGAGCTTGAGACTAAACTTTTTCATTCCTTTGATTTAGTAGGAAAGAGTCCAAATATTTTAAAAATTAAAGAGCAAATCGAAAAATTATCTAATTCTGATAGTAGAGTTTTTATTTTTGGTCCCACAGGCTCTGGCAAAGAATTAATAGCAAGAAAAATACATAAGATGTCGAAAAGAACCAAGTTACCATTTGTAATACTGAATGGTGCATTATTAGACATAAAAAAATATGAACTTGAGTTATTTGGTGAAGAAAAAGCTAATGGCGCAATATCTTACGGATCATTAGAAAAAGCTTCTGGAGGAACACTATTAATTGATGAAATTTCTGAAATCCCCTTAGAAACACAATCAAAGATTTTAAGGGTACTAATTGACCAAAAATTTAAAAGAATAAACGGTAATCACGATGTGAAAGTTAATGTTAGAATTATTTGTACTACAAGTAAAAATATTTTAAATGAAATTAAATTTGGTAATTTTCATGAAGATCTTTTTTATAGATTAAATGTATTTCAAATAAATATTGATCCACTCAACAAAAGAATTGAAGATATACCCTTATTAATTGATTACTTTTCAAAAAAAATTTCGGAGTCTTACAACCTAAAAAAATTAGATATTAAGAGCGATAATACATATCTAATAAATCATTATTGGCCTGGCAATGTAAGAGAGCTGAGAAATTTAATAGAACGTGTTGCCATACTTGCAAATAATAATCCAGAAAAAATATCTATGATCATAAAAGAGTCTATAAAGCAGGAAACGAGTGAAATTCTTCAAGAAGATAATTTCTCAATACCTCTTAAAGAAGCAAGAGAAAATTTTGAAAAAGATTATCTAACAACGCAATTAAAAAAATTTGGTGGCAATGTATCCAAAACTGCTAAATTTGTTGGAATGGAAAGATCAGCATTACATAGAAAACTAAAAGATCTTGGTGTTAAGGATTTAAATTAATGAATATCATCATATGTGGAGCAGGGAGAGTTGGGTATACAATTGCTAAATTGCTTACAGAACAAGATCACTCAATAACAGTTATTGATCAATCCAGTGATGATATAAAAAAAATAAATGATGACTTAGATGTAAAATCTATAGTTGGAAAAGCCACTTTTCCATCAGTTTTAGAACAAGCAAACGCTGAAGAAGCTGATATGATAATTGCGGTTACTAGAAATGACGAGATAAATATGATGATTTGTCAAATAGCTTTCTCAGTCTTTAAAATTTCAAAAAAAATTGCAAGGATTAGGGCTCAAGAATATTTAAATCCAAAATTTACGAATATCTATGGAAAAGAAAATTTACCCATAGATGTTATTATTTCACCAGAGGTTGAAATAGCAAAATCAATTCAGAGGAAAATTGAGGCACCAGGAACTTTAGATAACGTTCCTTTTGCTGACAATAAAATTAGATTAATCGAAATTGATATAAATAGTTCTTGTCCACTAATTGATATAAAATTAGAGGAAATTACAAAAAAATTTCCTAAATTAGAGGCTAACATTTTAGGAGTTATCAGAAATGAAAAATTTATTTTTCTTAAAAAAAAAGATGTTTTAAAACAAAACGATAAAGCTTACGTGATAATAAATTCATCACAAATGGAATTAACTCTGAAGGCTTTTGGACACAATGAAAAAATATCTAATAAATTTTTAATTATTGGTGGTGGTAACATAGGTTTTAACCTTGCAAAAAATCTTGAGAGCACTTTAGAACAGGCTAGAATTAAAATTGTTGAAAAAAGTAAAGAACGTGCTGAATTCATAGCATCAAATTTAAATAATACTTTAGTCATAAATGGCAATGGTTTGGATGAAGATGTTTTAAGAGAGGCAAACATTGAAGATGCTGAAACTGTGCTAGCTCTTACAAATGATGACGAAGATAATTTAATGGTTAGTGTTTTAGTTGAAAAGTTTTCAAAAGATAAAAGAACTATGGCACTAATAAATAAACCAAATTATTCACTTCTTCAAAATTCTCTTAAAATAGATGATTTAATTGATCCAAGAATGAATACTGTATCAAGTATATTAAAACATGTTCATAAAGGTACAATTGAAACTGCCTATACAATATTAAATGGAGAATATGAGATTATTGAGGCTGAAATAATTGATTCGTCTGAACTTATGAATAAAGAATTAAAAAATTCAAATTTACCTGATGATATTCGTATTGGAGCCATATTAAGAAAAGATGATATTATCATACCTACTTCAAAATTTATATTTCAAAAAAAAGATATTGTAGTTTTTCTTGCAAAGAGAGATCAACTTTCGTTAGTTGAAAGGCTTTTTCAAATAAGCTCAATATAGTATGTTAAATTTTACTCAGCTTTATTTAGGTATATTTTCAATATTTATTTCAGGTTTATCATTTTTAAATATAATTTATTGCTACTATTTTAAATTATATCTCGATATAAATAGTTTTTTCTTTATTTTTTTAGCGACACTTATTTTTGGAAGTATAATTTTTTTTAAAAATAAAAATATTAAAAAAGTTTCGATATACCAAAAAATTTTAACTGTTATTTTGGGTTACTTAACATTACCTATTATATTATCAATTCCATATTATTTAATAATAAATAATATTAGTGTTTTAGATGCCTATTTCGAGGCTGTTTCGGGTTTCACATCAACAGGATTTACTATTTTTGAAAACCTTAAACATTTAAATGAAAGCTTAATACTATGGCGCTCTACCACACAATGGTTAGGTGGTTTGTACTTTTTAATTTCTATTATTTTACTGATTGATATTTTTGATAACAGTTTAAAAAAATCTCTGACAAATTTTATAAATTTTAATACCAGTGAAACTCTTAAACAATCAATTAAAATTAGTATTATATATTTTATTTTGACTTTGATAATTTTTACCATTCTATATGTCTCTGGCATCAGAGTATTTGATTCTTTTAATCTTTCTTTATCTGTAATATCTTCAGGTGGATTTTTACCTTTTAACAATATTGAATTAATATTGAATACAAAATTTAAAGAGGTTGTTTTATCTTTAACTATGTTGGTATCTTTTTTTAGCCTTTACTTTACTTATAATATTGTTTTTTTTAATAAAAAAAATGCAAATTTCTTTGCTGAAGATTTATATTTAGCAATTTATTTGATATTTTTAGTTTTCTTTTTTTATGTTTTTTTAAATATTGACAATAATTTTTCAACTATATTTTTAGCTATTTGTAGTTCAATATCAAATATTGGGATTTCAATGGAGGTTCCTAAAGACCTGTCATTTATATTTTTGATCTTAATTATTATTGGAGGTTCTTTTTTTTCAACTAGCTCAGGAATTAGATTTTTTAAATTATTACTTTTATTTAAATTTTCTATAAATGAATTAGTTTCACACTCAAAACCTAAAAGTCTTTTTATAAGCAAACTTACATTTTTTGATTTTAAGTTCAGTAATGAGGATTTTTATAAATATTTTATGTCTGTGATTATTTTTGTGATATCTCTTACAATTTTGTCATTATTATTAACTATCTCAGGAATTAACAGTGAGAATTCTTTTAGACTTTCGATATTAACCTTGATGAACACAGTAAATTCTTCTTTGTCGGGATTGTCAGAATTTACCTTCTATGATTTAAACAGTGTGTCCAAAATTTCATTGATACTATTCATGATGATCGGGAGAGTTGAATTGATATCTATATTAATAATTAGTAAAAAGTTCTTTTTTAAAACCTAATAAGGTATTATAAATATCCTTCTTTTGCGCCCTTAGCTCAGCTGGATAGAGCAACGGTTTTCTAAACCGTGGGTCGGAGGTTCGAATCCTTCAGGGCGCGCCATATACTACCTAAGGTTGTTTTAGGTTATTATAGATTAATATTTAGTGACATTTTGATCATCAAAGATATTTAATTTAGATTGATCAAATTTTGTTTAAATGATTAACTTAGTTAATTCAAAAATTTTTTTTGAATTATTTGTTAACAAATAAATAACTTAAGAGGAAATATATGTTTAAACACTTAAAACAATTGACTTCTTTAGTAGCAATGATCGCTGTTGTATTTGTTTTTACAACAGAGGCTATGGCTAAAAAGTCAAAAACTCTAAAAAACACTCAAAAAAAGGGTTTTGTTAGATGTGGTGTTTCACAAGGTCTACCAGGATTTTCTAACGCTGATGCGTCTGGAAATTGGACTGGTATAGATGTTGATGTTTGTAGAGCAGTTGCTGCTGCAGTTCTTGGTGATGCGAATAAAGTAAAATTCACTCCATTAAGTGCTAAAGAGAGATTTACAGCTTTAACATCAGGTGAAATTGATATTTTATCAAGAAACACTACTTGGACATTATCTAGAGATGCTGACATTGGACTAACTTTCGTAGGAGTAAATTTCTACGATGGTCAAGGTTTCATGGTCAGAAAAAGCTCTGGAATAACTTCAACTAGCCAATTCAAAGATGGTATTTCAGCTTGTACTAACATTGGTACAACAACTGAGCTAAATATGAGAGACTTCTTTAACTCAAGAGGGATTAAATATGAACCAGTTGCATTTGAAAAAGCTGACGAAGTCGTTGCTGCATATGATGCTGGAAGATGTGATACTTACACAACTGACAAATCAGGATTAGCAGCTCAAAGAACTAAAATGAAAAACCCAAATGAGCACATTGTATTACCAGAAACTATTTCTAAAGAACCTTTAGGACCAGTTGTAAGACAAGGTGATGCTGTATGGGAAGACATTGTAAGATGGTCTTTGAATACTATGATCGAAGCAGAGGAGTACGGAATTACTTCTGCAAATGCTGATTCTATGAAAACTTCAGATAACCCAGCAATCAAAAGATTAGTTGGAGCAGAAGGTGAAATGGGTGCAGCTTTCGGTTTAGATAATGATTGGAACCTAAGAATTATCAAGCAAGTTGGTAACTACGGTGAAAGTTATAAAAGAAATATAGCTGACACTGGTATCTTACCAGACAGAGGTCCAAATCAACTTTGGACAAAAGGCGGAATTTTATACGTTCCACCAGCAAGATAATTTCTTTTAAAATCTTCAAAAAGGGCTAGATTTTTCTAGCCCTTTTTTTATATATACACTAGATGAACAACAAAATTAAAAAAATTATACCACAGGTTTTAACAATCTTATTTGTTGTTCTAATTTTTGGATTTTTCACAATAAACGCCCAAGTTAACATGGATAACAGGGGTATAGATTTTGGCTTTGGTTTTCTTAAACAAGAAGCATCTTTTGATATGCAATTCACATTACTTGATTATGATGGTCAAGATTCTTACCTATGGGCTTATGTAGTAGCTTTATTAAATACGCTTTTAGTATCTTTTTTAGGAATAATATTTTGTACAATTTTAGGCGTTATAATTGGTGTTGCTAGATTATCCCAAAATTTTCTTATCAGAAATTCAGCAGCTTGGTACGTAGAATTTTTTAGAAATATCCCATTATTATTACAAATTTTCTTTTGGTATTACGCAGCGCTTAGAGCATTACCTCTACCAGAAACTGCTGAGCCGTGGTTCGGTGTTACTTATATGACAATAAAAGGTTACTACATTCCATCAATGATATGGGAGAATTTTAATGTATTTTTATCATGCTTAATTGCAGCAATAGTCTCTATAATTTTCATTAGAATTTATGCGAAAAAACTTCAAGAAAGAGAAGGTAAACAATTACCAATTTTCTATATTTCAATAGGATTATTGATTACTTTACCTATACTTTCTTTTTTAATTGGTGGTGTTAAACTTGATTTTGAGTTACCGGTTTTAAAACAATTAGCACAAACATCTTTTATATTTGAAGGTGGTATTGCATTACCACCTGAATTAATTGCACTAGTAGTTGCCTTATCTTTATATACCTCAACATTTGTTGCTGAATGCGTGAGAGCAGGAATTCAAGGTATAAGCAAAGGGCAAAAAGAGGCCGCTGCATCAGTAGGTTTAAACCCAAATCAAATTTTAAAATTAGTAATTATGCCTCAAGCTTTAAGAATAATAATACCACCAACTACTAACCAATATCTAAATTTAACAAAAAACTCATCCTTAGCAGCTGCTATTGCATACCCAGATTTAGTATTAGTATTTGCTGGCACTGCATTAATGCAAACAGGTAAAGCCATAGAAATAGTAGGAATTACAATGTTAACTTACTTAACAATCAGCTTATTAATTGCTGCATTAATGAATTGGTACAATAAAAAAATTGAAATTAAAGAAAAATAAAATGAAATTAAGTTTAAACACTTTAAAAACTGACAATCCTATGACTAATATTTATATAGGATCTTTATTATTTATATTATCTATTTTTGATGTCTTTGTATATTCATTTTTAAATTTAAATATAACTTCATTTTTACCAGGCAATCTCAATATATTCTTCCCCTTAATAATTGGTTTAATAGGTCTCTCATTTATAAGAATGGAATATACCGGTATTAAGTTTATTGATAATCTTAACAAACATATAAATACAACAAACTTTAACGCTTTGCTTACATTGTTAATTATTTTCACAGTATTAAAAGCAATACCACCTGCATTAAGCTGGATGATCTTAGATGCTAATATCTCGGGTGAAACTAAAGAGGCTTGTACAGGTACGGGTGCTTGTTGGACATACATAAAGGTTTGGTTCAAGAGATTTATGTATGGAATGTACCCAAATGAGCTTCACTGGCGTATAAATTCAGCATTTATTTTAGTAATTGCGTTAGGTTTTGTTGGTTACTTTTTCAAAGAAAATCTAAAAAAATATTTAGCACTTTACTATGTTATCATTTATCCAATTATTGCCTTTTTAATAATTTACTATTTAATTTCTGGAGGCTCTTTTGGTTTAGTATGGGTCGAAACAGGAGCTTGGGGAGGTCTTTCACTTACCTTTATTGTGTCTTTTTTCTGTTTAATTTTTTGCTTCCCATTAGGAATGATACTAGCTTTAGGAAGAAGATCAAATTTACCAGCAATAAGATATATCTCAATTTGTTATATTGAATTTTGGAGAGGCGTGCCATTAATAACAGTATTATTTATGTCATCTGTGATGTTTCCTATGTTTTTGCCAGAAGATTTTTTTATGGATAAATTGGTAAGAGTTATAATCGCAATTACATTATTTGAGGCAGCTTATTGTGCTGAAGTTATTAGGGGAGGTTTACAAGCTTTACCGAGGGGTCAATACGATGCTGCCAAATCATTAGGTATGGGATATTGGAAAATGCATATTTTTGTTATTCTTCCTCAAGCTTTAAAATTAGTTATACCAGGTATTGCAAATACTTTTTTAGCTTTAGTAAAAGATACTCCTTTAATATTTGTTGTTGGACTAGCTGAATTAGCTGGAATGCTCGCTCTTGCCAAAACAAATCCTAAATGGCTAGGTTTTGCAATGGAGGGTTATATCTTTGCAGCTATAATTTTTTGGATAATTTGCTATGCAATGAGCAAATATAGTTATAATCTTGAGCAAAAATATAAAACGGAAAGATAAATGTCTGAACCTATAATTAAAATTAATGATGTAAACAAATGGTTTGGAGATTTTCAGGTTTTAAAAAATATTAACCTAGATGTTAATGCAAAACAAAAAATTGTTGTGTGTGGTCCTTCAGGATCTGGAAAATCGACTTTAATTAGATGTATAAACAGGTTGGAGGAACATCAAGAAGGTACAATTATTGTTGATGGTAACGAACTTAATGAAAATACAAAAAACATAGAGGAAATTAGAGCTGAAGTTGGAATGGTTTTTCAACAATTTAACTTATTTCCACATTTATCAATATTAGATAATTGTACATTGGCACCTATATGGGTAAAAAAAATGCCGAAAAAGAAGGCAGAAGAGTTAGCTTTAAAACAATTGGAACAAGTTCAAATTGCAGACCAGGCTTACAAATTTCCAGGACAATTATCTGGTGGTCAACAACAAAGATCAGCAATTGCAAGAGCATTGTGCATGGAGCCAAAAATAATGTTGTTTGACGAACCTACATCTGCATTAGACCCTGAGATGATTAAAGAGGTTTTAGATGCAATGGTAAACCTTGCAAAAGGTGGAATGACAATGATTGTAGTAACACATGAAATGGGATTTGCTAAAGAAGTAGCAGATGAAGTAATTTTTATGGACGAAGGTATGATTGTTGAAAAAAATACGACTAAAGAATTTTTTGCAAACCCAAAAAGTGATCGTACAAAGCTATTTTTAAGTCAAATACTATAATAGAAACGATTAAAAACCCCTTATTTTTCATAACAATTTTTTAGATTTTTTGGATTGTCAAGCCACAAAATTCATTAAAAAAAATTTTTTTTGTGCTTGCATAAACCCTCAGGATAGAGTTCAATTCTATTTTTACGAGGGGTCTTAATGGAAGATAATTTTAATAAACACTTAGGCAATAAGCTTAAGTTAAGACGTTTAGCCTTAGGCTTAACTCAAACAAAAGTTGCAAAAGCAATCAACGTAACATTTCAACAAATACAAAAATATGAAAAAGGAACCAATGGAGTGAGTTCTTTAAGATTATTGCAATTATCTAATTACTTAAAGGTACCAATTAGTTATTTTTTTGAAGATTATTCAGAATACTTGGTAAATGCAGATAAAATTAAAGAAGGTCATCTAAGTATAAATTATAATTTTTTATTAAAAGTATTTTCAGAGTTATCCGAAGACCAAAAATTAAAATTTTCAAAAAATTTGGAAAGACTAAATAACAAAATAGCAAAAGCAGTATAATTGGCTCCTCGGGCAGGACTCGAACCTGCGACCAATTGATTAACAGTCAACTGCTCTACCAACTGAGCTACCGAGGAATGTAAAAATCAAAATTTACTTTTTTTTTAACTTAAAACAACTATTTTTTTTGGAGGTAACGCCCGGAATCGAACCGGGATACAAGGATTTGCAATCCTCTGCGTAACCATTCCGCCACGTTACCATTAAAACGATTAACAAAACGATCTATTTGATGTTTATATATGAAATATTCTATCAAATTCAATCTAATTTTGATTGTTGTTTAATATGTTTATTGAATTATAAACTATAAATCACTAATGAGTTCAGAAAAATATATACATACAAAGGTAGAAAATAAGATTTATTCCTATTGGGAAAAAAAACAACTTTTTAAGCCAAAAAAAAATAAGAAAAAATATTCAATTGTAATACCCCCACCTAATGTAACAGGAAGTTTACATATGGGCCATGCTTTAAATAATACGATCCAAGATTTATTAATTAGATATCATAGAATGAATAATTATGAGACCTTGTGGCAACCTGGAACTGACCATGCAGGTATTGCAACTCAGGCCCTAGTAGAGAAAAAGTTAGAAAGCCAAAATATAAATAAAAAATCCATAGGTAGAGATAAATTTGTAAAAAAAGTTTGGGAGTGGAAAAATGAATATGGCGGTATAATTATCAATCAACTAAAAAAACTTGGTTGTTCTTGTGATTGGTCGAGGAATGCATTTACTATGGATAAAAATTTATCCTCATCTGTAATCAAAGTTTTCATAGATTTGTACAACAAAGGATTAATTTATAAGTCAAAAAAATTAGTAAATTGGGATACGGTTCTAAAAACAGCTATATCAGATCTAGAGGTTGATCAAAGAGAGGTCAATTCAAAGCTGTATTACATAAATTACCAAATAGAAAATTCGTCAAATTTTATAACAATTGCGACAACTAGGCCCGAAACCATGCTCGGTGATACAGCGGTAGCTGTAAATCCTAAAGATGACAGATATCAAAGTTTAGTTGGAAAAAATGTAATTTTACCGATCACAAATAGAAAGATTAAAATAATAGCTGATGATTACGCAGATCCAGAGCAAGGTTCTGGAGCTGTTAAAATTACACCTGCACACGACTTTAATGATTATGACGTTGGTAAAAGAAATAAATTAGAAATTATAAATATTTTTACTGAAGATGGTAAAATTAATAATAATGCACCAAGCGAATATGTCGGATTAGATAGATTTGAGGCTAGAAAAAAAATACTTAATGAATTAGGTGACAAATTAATAAAAGAGGAAAAAATAAAAAATAAAGTTCCATATGGTGACAGATCAAATTCTGTTATCGAACCATACTTAACTGAACAATGGTTTGCAGATGCAAAGAAGTTATCTATAAAAGCAAAGAAAATAGTTAAGAATAAAAAAACAAGTTTCTTTCCAAAAAATTGGTCTAAAACATACTTTCAATGGATGAACAATATAGAACCGTGGTGCATATCAAGACAGTTATGGTGGGGACACCAAATACCTGCTTGGTATGGTCCAGATAAAAAGATATTTGTTGCAAATAATTTAAACGAAGCAAAAAAACTTGCTAAGAAAAAATATAAAAAAGATGTTGAATTAGTTAGAGATGAAGATGTATTAGATACATGGTTTTCATCAGGTTTATGGGCATTTGCAACTTTGGGATGGCCAAAAAAAAATGAATATTTAAAAAAGTTTTATCCAACATCTGTATTAGTTACTGGCTTTGATATTATCTTTTTTTGGGTTGCAAGAATGATGATGTTTGGAATGGAATTTTTAAATAAAGAACCTTTTAAAGATATTTATGTTCATGCTTTAGTTAGAGATGAAAAAGGTCAAAAAATGTCAAAATCTAAAGGCAATGTTATTGATCCCTTGGTATTAATAGAAAAGTACAGTGCTGATGCATTAAGATTTACATTATTATCAATGGCTTCACCCGGACGTGATGTGAAACTTTCTGAGGATAGAGTAAAAGGCTATAGAAATTTTTTGAATAAGCTATGGAATGCTAACAACTTTTTATCTATGAATAAATGTGATTTTAAAAAGTCAAAAAAACCACCTAAAATCAAACTTAATATAAATAAATGGATAATTTCAGAGTTAAATCAAACAACAAAGGAAATAGAAAAAAACATAAAAGATTACAGATTTGATGAAGCTGCTAGAAATATCTATCAATTTGTTTGGCATTCTTATTGTGATTGGTACTTAGAGCTTTCAAAAACTATTTTAAATTCTAAAGACAATAAATCTATAAATGAGGTAAAATTGACAACCTCTTACGTTTTTAAAGAAATCTTAGTTTTATTACACCCGTTTATCCCGTTTATAACAGAGGAACTTTGGCTAAAGAATAAACTCGACAAATTAAATAGTAGTTATTTAATGCACACAAATTGGACTTTAAATAAAATAAAAAGTGACAAAAATATCAAAGAAGTCCAAAAAATAATTGATCTTATAAGCCAACTAAGATCTTTTAAAAATGAATTAAATGTAAGTCCCGGCTCTTTTGTTGATATGTCATTAGCTAATTTACCAAAAAAAGATCAGGATTTTATTATTAAAAATGAAATTGTACTAAAAAGATTAGGTAGAATTAATAACTTCTTTGATAGTGAAAAAAACAAGCCATCTGCAAATCTTGTTATTGCAGGTGATATATTTAAAATTTATTTTGATCAATCAGTTGATTTGTCATTAATTAAAGAGAATTTACTTAAAAGGCAGAGCAAATATGAGGCAGAATTAGATGTAATATCAAAAAGATTATCCAATAAAAGTTTTGTCGATAGGGCACCAAAAAATATTGTTGATCAAGAGAAAAATAACTATAATGAATTAGAGAAAAATATTGATAAAATATCAATCACAGTTAAAGGTTTGTAATGAAATTTAATAAGAAAAAACTACCAAGTAGACACACTTCGCTAGGTCCAGATAAGGCACCTCAAAGATCTTTTTATTATGCAATGAAATTGACAGAAAAAGATGTTGCAAAACCTTTTGTTGGAGTAGTTTCAACATGGAATGAGGCAGCACCTTGTAACATTGCTTTAATGAGACAGGCTCAATCTGTTAAAAAAGGTGTTAAATCATCTGGAGGAACACCAAGAGAATTTTGTACAATCACTGTCACTGATGGTATTGCAATGGGTCACGAAGGAATGAAATCTTCATTAGTTTCTCGTGATGTTATTGCTGATTCAACTGAGCTTACTGTAAGAGGCCATTGTTACGATGCTCTAGTTGGTGTTGCAGGTTGTGATAAATCTTTACCTGGTTTGATGATGGCGATGGTTAGATTAAATGTGCCTAGTGTATTTATTTATGGAGGTTCTATACTCCCTGGAAGATTTAATGGTAAGGATGTAACCGTTGTAGATGTTTTTGAAGGAGTAGGAAAATATTCTTCAGGACAAATGAATGCACATGCTTTAAGAAAATTAGAATTAAAAGCTTGTCCAAGTGCTGGTGCTTGTGGAGGTCAATTTACAGCAAATACTATGGCATGCGTTTCAGAGGCAATGGGATTAGCATTACCTTATTCAGCTGGAACTCCAGCACCCTACGAACAAAGAGATAAATTTGCATTACAAAGTGGAAAAGCTGTAATGAATTTGTTAGCAAAAAATATTAGACCAAGAGACATTGTTACAAGAAAAGCATTAGAAAACGCGGCAACAATTGTTGCAGCAACTGGAGGCTCAACAAATGCTGCATTACATTTACCAGCTATAGCAAATGAAATAGGAATTAAATTTGATTTAATGGATGTTGCTAAAATTTTTAAAAGAACACCTTATCTTGCTGATCTAAAACCAGGTGGAAGATATGTTGCAAAAGATATGTGGTTAGCAGGCGGCGTACCAATGTTATTAAGAACTTTGTTAGACGGTGGATATATCCACGGAGATTGTATGACTGTTACTGGAAAAACTATGAGACAAAATCTTAAAAATATCAAATTTAATCCAAAACAAAAAGTTATGAGAAAATATAACAATCCACTTTCTAATGATGGCGGTGTTGTAGGTTTAAAAGGAAATCTTGCACCAGAGGGAGCAATTGTAAAAGTTGCTGGATTAAAAAAATTACAGTTTACAGGAACAGCAAGATGTTTTGATACTGAAGAGTCCGCTTATAAAGCTGTTAAGAATAAAAAATATAAAGATGGAGACATAATTATTATTAGATACGAAGGTCCAAAAGGCGGTCCTGGTATGAGAGAAATGTTGCAGACAACTGGTGCAATTTACGGCCAAGGAAAAGGAGAGAAGGTAGCACTTATTACTGATGGTAGATTTTCAGGTGCAACAAGAGGTTTTTGTATTGGTCACGTTGGTCCAGAAGCATCTGTTGGAGGACCAATTGCATTACTTAGAAACGGAGATGTAATAGACATTGATGCTAAAAAAGGAACTATTAATGTTAGATTGTCTAAAAAAGAATTGCAAAAAAGACGTAAAAAATGGAGACCTAAAAAGATTAACTTTGGTAATGGAACTCTTTGGAAGTATGCACAAACAGTTGGACCAGCATATTTAGGAGCACCAACACATCCTGGTGGTAAAAACGAGGTTAAAGTATACGCTGATATTTAATGAAAATTAGACCGGTTATTTTATGCGGTGGGGCAGGTACTAGACTTTGGCCCAAAAAATCTAATCATCAAGCAAAACAATTCATAGATTTTGGAGGTTGGACTTTAATTAATAAAACTTTTGAAAGAGTTAAAAGTAAAGTTTTTGATTATCCAATTATAAGCACTAATTCAAAGTATATTAAGGATGTAAAAAAAGCTTTAAAGAAAAGCAGAATTACAAAATATAAAATTATTTTAGAACCAGCAAAAAAAAATACTGCTCCAGCAATTTTAGCATCAGCATTAATTAAAGATGTACCGTATAATCAGCCATTAATGTATTTTACTGCAGATCATTTAATTGAAAAGCCTAACAAATTAATTACAGCTATTAATAAAAATAAGTCAAATTTAGATGAAAAAAATATATTTATTTTTGGCATAAAGCCAACAAGTCCATCTAGTGAGTATGGATATTTCATTACTAAGAAAAAAAAGAGTATTAATAAAGTCACCAAATTTATTGAAAAACCTAAAACATCAAGAGCAAAACAAGTAATTAGACAAAAAGGATACTGGAACTCTGGGATGTTTTTTTTGAGAAAAGACTCAATTATTAATAATTTTAAGAAATATCAGCCTAATATTTTTCGAAACTGTAACAAAGCTGTAATAAAAGCTAAATATAAAAGCAATGTGTATTATTTAAACAAACAATCATTTTCTAAAGCTACAGCAAAATCTTTTGATTATGCGATACTAGAGAAAACTAAAAATATCAATGCGATCAAACTTGATATTCCATGGTCAGATCTAGGGAGCTGGAAAGAAATCTGCAAAATGTACGGAAAGATTAAAAATAGATATTTTAAAAAGAAAAACGTATTTCATAGACCATGGGGCAGCTACACAAACTTATTTAAAGGCAAAGAATTCTTAATTAAAGAATTGTATGTGAAATCTAAAGGTATTTTAAGTCTTCAAAAACATTTCCATAGAGCAGAACACTGGGTAGTTACTCATGGAATTCCAAGAATTACTCTAAATAAAAGTAAATTCTTAAAGAAACCTGGTGAAACCATTTATATTCCATTAGGAGCTATTCACAGAATTGAAAATCCATTTAAAAAACCGGTTAAAATTGTAGAAGCACAAATAGGCTCAATCCTTAAAGAAACAGATATTGTTAGATATCAGGATGTATATGGTAGGGTAAAATAGTATTAAGCAGACTTTAATATATTTATTTTTTTTTCTGATTTTGAAATTAAAACTTCTTTGAAATTACCAAAATTGTCACCATCAATTTGCACTGGTATTTTACTATTCACACCTTCAAATTTAATATTATCATCATATTTTGTAATCACTGATTTTGATTTTTCTAAATTACCATAAATAGCTACTAAATATATGTAATATAATAATTTTAATCGATTTAAGTTTTCAAAGATGTATGTAACAACTTTATCATCAAAGATATTTGTTTTTGCTATTGAATGATGACCTGCATAATATTTGCTATTTGTACATAGAACCCAATCTGCATAAATAGTTTCATTATCGATAAATATCTTGATTTTATTATTCTTCATAAATAAAAATTTTTGTAAACCTTTGATACCAAATATTAATTTTCCCATTATTTTTTTAATCGAGGAATTAATTGATTGAACTATTTGAGCATCCCATCCTAATCCTGCCATCAAAACAAAATGTTTTTCATTTATTTTCATTAAATTAGATTTATTAAAATTATTTGAGGTTAATGTTTTTGCAATTTGTTTAATGTTTTTAGACATACCCAATTCAGCTTGTAGAATGTTAGCTGTTCCTGCTGGAATATATCCAATTGCAAAATCCTTATTAAAATTAAAATTATTTTTTATAAGTTCGTTAATAGCAAATGAAACTGACCCATCTCCACCAGCTAATAATAATCTGTTATATTGATTTTTTGGGATATTTTTTATTATTTCTGATGCTTGGTTCTCACTTTTTGTCTCAAAAAAATCAACCTTGTATTGTTTTCGAATTTCATAAAGAATCTTTTTAATAAAATTAGTCTTTCTTCCACCGGCAGATTTTTTATTATATATCAAACAAAATTTCATAATTTAATAATTCTGTAACATTATTATGTACAAGGTAGTTATGTTTCTACTTATAAGCGAATCAAAAAATAAAACAAGTTTATATGACAAATAAATCACCTTTATTAAAGTATAGAAGTATATTTATTTCAGATTTACATCTTGGAACAAAGGGGTGTCAGGCAAGTAAGATTTTAGAATTTTTTAAAAACTCTAGATCAGAAAATCTTTATCTTGTTGGAGATATTGTTGATGTTTGGGCGATGCAAAAAAATTTTTATTGGCCTCAAGAACATAATGACGTAATTCAAAAAATATTAAGAAAAGCAAGACATGGTACTAAAGTTTTCTACATAGTAGGCAATCATGATGAATTATTTAGAAAATTTATTCCTATGAATTTTGGCGACATACACATGTTAAATAGAATTGTTCACGAAACTAATTTAGGAAAAAAATATTTAATTGTACATGGTGATGCGTGGGACGGGATAATGAAACACGCTAAATGGTTATCTAAAATTGGATCTGTTGCTTATAATTTATTACTAAGAATTAATGTGGTTATAAATTTCTTTAGAAAATTAAGAGGCAAAGATTACTGGTCACTTGCTAAATTCTTAAAATATAAAGTTAAAAATGCAGTAAAATATATTGGCGAATATGAAAAAACACTTTCAGATTATGCAAAAAACAAAAAATATGATGGAATAATTTGTGGTCATATTCATCATGCGGAAGATCAAGAGTTCAATGGAATAAATTATCTTAATTGTGGTGATTGGGTTGAGTCATGCACCGCATTAGTAGAAAATTACAATGGAAAATTCGAAATTATTTATTGGGATAAAATAAGAGATAAATATTTCAATAATGAGGAAATTTCACAAACTTTAAAAACAAAAAATCTTAAAAAAGCATCTTAAAAAATGAAAATCTTAATTGCGACAGATGCATATTTCCCTCAAGTTAATGGTGTAGTAAGAACTCTTCATGAAACAGGGCAAGTTTTAAAAAAACAGGGTCATTTAGTAGAATATATCACTCCAGACTTATTTTTAACTTTTCCGATGCCCAAATATAATGAAATTAGATTATCTATTAATGTTTGGCCAAGAGTTGGTAGTTTGATAAAAAAAATAAAACCTGATGCAATTCATATCGCTACTGAAGGTCCTATAGGAACTATGGCAAGAAGATATTGTTTAAAGAATAATCTAAAGTTTACTACAAGTTTTCATACAAGGTTTGATAAATATCTTAAATTATATTTTCCAATTATACCTGCAAAATGGGCTGAAAAATTTTTAGCAAATTTTCATAATAAGGCTGAGAGAATTTTAGTAACAACAGAGTCTATGAGAAGAGAATTAATTAATATAGGTATAGATGATAATAAAATGATTACTTGGACCAGAGGTGGAAATCACGGAGCATTTAAGAACCCTAAAAAAATTGATTTACCCCACAAAAGACCAATTTGGATTTATGTTGGAAGAGTTGCAGTTGAGAAAAATATAAGAGCTTTTTTAGAATGTGATTTAGAAGGTACAAAAATAATAATAGGAAAAGGACCTGATTTAAAAAAATTAAAAAAAGAATTCCCTAAAGATATTTTTTTAGGAGAAAAAACCAACGGTGAATTAGCATCACATTTTGCATCCTCCGATGTTTTTGTATTCCCTAGTAAAACAGATACATTTGGAATTGTGGTTACCGAGGCTTTAAATTGTGGAACACCTGTTGCAGCGTATCCTGTTCCAGGTCCTAAAGATATATTTGAAGGATCCAAAATAAATTGTTTAGACAATAATCTTAAAGTTTCAGCCCAAAAAGCTTTAAAAGTTGATAGAAATGATTGTCTTGAATTTGCAAAAAAATTCACTTGGGAAGAAACAGCAAAAATATTTTTTAACAATATTTCACCTAACCATTAGTTAATTTTTCTTAATTTGTTTGCATTAAAAAGTGTAATATTGCAAAATTAAACTATCTAATTTATGGAATATTTAGTCATCCTACTTGTAATTGTTATAATTTATCTCCTATATTTACTTAATCAAAAAAAAAACAAACCAATAAATACTGCCATAATAGTTAATAAAAGAGAGGAAAAAACAAAAAGAGTAATTATAGACGAGCTTGAAGATCAGTTTTTCGCATTAAATAAATTTAATATAATTAAATATGCTAATCCAAGTGCATTAAAAAGATTTGGAAGTAATTTAATTGATAAAAACTAGAAACAATTGAGGGCCCAGCGTCTGATGATGAAAAGGCTAAAAAAAAATTTATGAAAATAATGACTGATCAATCAAATAGAATGGAAAATTTAATTAATGATCTTTTAATACTCACAAGAATTGAATTAGAAGAACACATAAGGCCAAACTCTTTAGTTGATATAAATGATCTTTTCAAAACAATCATCAGTAATTTTGAGATTGTTTTAAAAAGAAAGAAATTAAATATTAATTTATCTCTCGCCAATCCAACAGTTGTTATTGGAGATGAAAAAAAATTACAAACTGTTTTTTCTAATCTTTTAGATAATGCAATTAAGTATTCAAATGAAAATAAGTCTATTTTTATATCAAGCAAAATTAGCGATGGTAAATTGTTAGAAAAAAATTTTATGATCAGTATTAAAGACGAAGGTGTTGGCATTCCTCAAAGATATATTTCTAGAATTACAGAAAGATTTTTTAGGGTAGATCTTGAACAAAGTAACAAGGTTGGTGGAACCGGTTTAGGATTAGCTATTGTTAAACATATAGTTACTCAACATCGTGGACACTATGAGATTCTAAGTGAGGAAAACCAAGGAACTGAAATTCAAATTTATTTACCAGCGAAAACTTAAATTTAAAAAATATTATATTGTAATAGTTTTAGAAGGTTTTTTTAACAATTCTTTACTTGATTAATGTTAATCTTTTAATTAATTTTTTTATATGGTTAAAATATTCAAAAATATTTTGATTTTTGCTTTTTTATTAAGCTCTATAACAACAAGTGTTTTTTCTAAAGATATCACAACATTATTAAGAAATCAGCAACTTACAGTTTTTGATATTGGAATTTTTAGATTAGAGGCAGATTTGAAAACTTCATATCCTTCTATTAAAGATCATTTAGAAGTTACTGAAGCTGAATTTTATACAGACGTAGTTACCTCGTATTCTAAAAATTCAATTGATTTAATTGTTTCTGTTCCTATGAATAGAAATCTCAAGAAGGAAAATTATTTTTCAGATTCTTTTAGATGTAGGAATATTTTTAATTCTGTAAGAGATTTTTTATTGAGGAATGAAAATTTGAGTAATTATAGATATACTATGGCTACAAGCTATTTAACCTCTATATTTTCAACCCCAAGTTCATGGCCAAGCTGGAGATATGATGAAGAAATTAGAGAGGAATTAGTAAACTTAGTAAAACTAGAAATAACTTTACGTCCAACCAAAGAACTAGCTCTTAATGAACAGGTAAACCCTGTTTCATGTATTGGTGGCTTAGAAACTGATATTGATCAAATAATTATATCAAAAAAATACAACTAAAAAGTTACCTTTTTAACAAAAGTGTAACAATTCTGTAATATTAAAGATTCAATAAATTTATACGAGTCAATCATCTTTTAATTAATAAATAACGAAAGGATTAAAGATAATGAAAAAACTAACTATAGTAATTGCTTCTTTAGTTGCACTTTCAATTGCAACTGTTGCTCAAGCAAGAGATCAAATTAAGATAGTTGGTTCTTCTACAGTATTCCCTTATGCAACAGTTGTTGCTGAAAGATTTGGTGGTTCAGGATTTAAAACTCCTGTAATCGAGTCTACTGGTACTGGTGGTGGAGCTAAACTATTCTGTGCTGGTGTAGGTGAACAACATCCAGATATTACAAATGCATCAAGAGCTATGAAAGACAAAGAGAAAGCCCTATGTAAGAAAAATGGTGTTAATGATATCGTTGAGATCGTAATTGGTAACGATGGTATTACATTAGCTTACAGCAAAGATGCAAAACCAGTAAACTTTACTAAAGAACAATTATATTTAGCA